>Ga0209134_10000009_pt1 | contig 127718 bp, 130 predicted proteins | sample LauGreSp1BDMLBSN_2_FD_187566 | JGI IMG/M metagenome (GOLD analysis project Ga0209134, IMG submission 187566) | Freshwater lake microbial communities from Lake Michigan, USA - Sp13.BD.MLB.SN (SPAdes) (version 2) | ecosystem: Environmental > Aquatic > Freshwater > Lake | place: Lake Michigan... | reverse complement strand
TGATGCCTAAGGCAATTGTTGCCAAAGTTGCCTATGTTCCAGGTACAGCTTTTTATGCAGATGGTTTTGGTTCATGGTCACTTCGTTTGTCGTATTGCTACCCAACACCAGAGCGCATCCGTGAAGGCGTGAAAGCACTTGGTGGAGTAATTAAGCAGGAAATGGCAAGTCGTAAAGGTTTTGAACTAAAGGGTTAGTTTTCTAACGCCTTTGTAATTCGTTTCAAATCTTCTGCTCCAGCAAATTCAATAACAATTGTTCCTTTTTTCGCGCCGCCTTGAATTGAGACTCGGGTGTCTAGGGCGTCGCCAATACGTTCTGCGATTTCCTGTAGTTCAGGGCTGGCTGACTTTGTCTGCTTAGGCTTTTTAGCAGACTGACCTTTCGGAGCTCCTGAAGAAATGATTTCTTCCGTTGCGCGCACAGAAAGACCTTCGGTGGCAATTCGTGAGGCAAGTTTTTCAATTGCGCCTGCATCGCTTAATCCAAGTAGTGCGCGAGCATGTCCTGCAGATAGCACACCTGATGTCAACTTTTGTTGCACAGATGTTGGCAGGTTCATTAAACGAATTGTGTTTGAGATCAGAGGACGTGATCGTCCAAGCTTTTGTGCCAGCTCATCATGCGTGCAGTTAAAATCTGTGAGCAGTTGTGAATACGCCGCTGCTTCTTCAAGTGCGTTGAGTTGGCTGCGATGAATGTTTTCGATTAACGCTTCACGTAGCAGTTCATTATCTGGTGTTTGGCGAATAATGACAGGGATTGTTTTCAAACCAGCAGCTTTTGCTGCGCGGAAACGGCGCTCTCCCATGATTAATTCATATTTACCAGGAGTTGTTTGGCGCACAACAGGTGGTTGTAAAATTCCGATTTCTTTAATCGATGCAATTAATTCATCGAGTGCAACCGGATCAAAGTGTGTGCGGGGTTGACGTGGGTTAGGTGAAATCGCGCTGATCGCAACTTCGTTTTGCTGTCCAACCTCTTTGTCACCAACAGTTAATGATGTTGGGATTAATGCATCAAGGTTTGTTCCAAGTCCACCACGACGTGCCATTAAGCGATCTCACCTTCACGCTTGTAATTGATTGAAACAACATTTGAATCAAAAGGTTTTCCGCGCTCTGCTAACTCTCTGGCAACTGCCATGTATGCAACCGCCCCTGGTGAAACAGGGTCATATGTCATTACAGTTTGTTTAAATCCTGGTGCTTCTGAAACGCGCACCGTGCGAGGGATTGGAATATCAATTAATTCATTTGGGTAATGTTTTCTAATTTCATTAGCAACATCATTTGCAAGGTTTGTATTGTTAAACATTGTTAAGACAAGTGTTGACAATTTTAATGTTGGATTCAAGCGCTTCTTTACTAATTCAAATGTCTTTAATAATTGTGATAATCCTTCAAGTGAGTAGTACTCACATTGGATTGGAATTAAAACTTCTTTTGCAGAAGTAAATGCATTGATAGTTAATAATCCAAGTGATGGTGGGCAATCAATAAAGATGTAATCAATAGTTTCACCACGTGCTGCGCGATCTGCAACTAACTCTTCGATTGCTTCTTTCAATCGCATTTCGCGTGCAACCATTGGGACAAGTTCAATTTCAGCTTGTGCAAGTGAAGTATTAGATGAAACGCATTCAAGTGAAGGAAATCCATTAACCTTTTGAATTACTTGTGACATTGTTGAATCACCCATCAACACTTCATAAATTCCTGGGTTGTCTTGGTGCTCAACACCTAGGGCAGTTGAGGCATTTCCTTGGGGATCTAAATCAATAACAACAACTTTGAGCCCACCCATAGAAAGGGCTGCAGCTAGGTTGACGGTGGTGGTGGTTTTGCCGACCCCGCCCTTTTGGTTGGCTACGGTGAGGATTCGAAGGGAGGCCGGTTTTGGCATCGCCTCTTTTAGACGGCGGGTGCCAACTACCTTTTTTGTTTCACGTGAATCATTCACGTGGGTAGTTAAGCACCTTTTTTAACTTCAACTATCCGACTGAGCTCAATTCCCTCCAGATTTACCTCGTGGAGGATCGCTTTTGGCACTGATTTCATCTCTTCTTGTGCTTTTTCGCCCTTCATGGCTAGTAATGAGCCATTGGTTTTTAAAAGGTGCCAGCTGATTTTCTTTAACTTCTCGAGTGGAGCAACCGCTCTGGCTGTTACATAGTGGGCTGTTGCCTTCACATCCTGGGAACGGCCGCGGATTACCTCAATATCAAGTCCCTCAACTGCCTCTTGGAGAAACTCCACGCGGCGCTCAAGGGGTTCAATAAGGGTTACCTTTAAATCCGGGCGGGCCAAAGCGATAACAATTCCGGGCAGACCTGCCCCAGAGCCAATATCAAAGACGGTGGCACCTTCGGTGAAAAGGGTGGTTATAGGCAGGCAGTTGAAGATGTGGCGCTCCCAGATGCGGTCAGCCTCGCGGGGACCGATTAATCCACGCTCAATTCCTGCTGTTTCTAGGAATTTGGCGTAGGCGTGAACCCGCTCAACATCTGGAAAATGCCTCGCGATGAGGGTTTCACGTGAAACCTCCACGATTTAGGCTGGATAGATAACTACGAAACGGTTTGGATCTTCGCCGTCAGACTCGCTACTTAGGCCTAGATCCTGGATTGTGTCGTGGATGATTTTGCGCTCAAAAGCATTCATTGGCTTCAATTTGATTGAGTTGCCAGTGGTCTTTGCCTCTTCAGCCATATCCTCGGCCAACTTCTTGAGCTCTGTGCGGCGACCAGCGCGGAATCCATCGATATCAAGCATTAAGCGGCTGCGATCTCCTGTTGAGGTCTGAACAGCAAGACGTGTGAGCTCCTGGATAGCATCCAAAACCTCTCCGTCGCGGCCCACGAGATGGTTGAGTTTTCCACCAACAATGGCAAGGGCTGCACGGTCGTTTTCAACATCGATATCGATGTCGCCATCAAGATCTGCGATGTCAAGGAGTGCTTCTAGGTAGTCAGCGGCGATGTCGCCCTCTTCCTCTAGACGTGCCACACCCTTAGGTGCCTTTTTTGCTTCTACAGCCTCTTCAGCCACAACTTCTACTGTTTCACTCTTCGCTTTTGCCATGATGCCCCCTTTGTCGGGATTGTAGTAATAAGTCCGTTTTGTCTACTTCTTCTTTTTCTTCTTTTTTGGCTGCTGGCGCTGACCTTTTTCTTCGATCGTTGTGCCTTCAGAGTTCTCGTTTGAGTCGCTGCTCTCAGCTACTCCGTTTTTCTTATTGCGCTTTCGTTGAAGCTCTTCAAAGGCTGGAGATCCTGGTGTTGGGTTTCGCTTAATGACGTAGTACTGCTGTCCCCATGTCCATAAGTTTGTTGTTGACCAATAAATTAAAACTCCAACTGGAAAGTTAACACCAGTGATTGCAAAAATAACTGGGAATGCATACAACATAATTTTTTGTTGTTGCAACATCATGTTATTTGATGAATCCATCTTTGGCATTCCCTTTGTCATTAACTGACGCTGGGTCGTAAATGTTGTTAATGACATGAATGCAATTAAAACAATGGTTACAAGTTTTACAGTTCCAATATCTGAACCTAAGAAGGTTTGCGAAATAGGTGCACCGAAAAACTCAGCTTGTGCTGCACTGATGCCATCCTCAGTTGTGAGGACTCCTTTTGCATCGATTGGAACTTTTCCAATTCCGTTGAGAACTGTGAACAAAGCAAAGAAGATTGGCGCTTGGGCCAGGATTGGAAAACATGATGCAAGAGGGTTTGTCTTGTGCTCTTTGTAGAGCTTCATCATCTCTTCTGATTGCTTCTGGCGATCATCCTTGTACTTCTTTTGGATTTCCTTCATGTGTGGTTGAAGGGCGGTTAATGCACGCTGAGATTTAATTTGTTTTACGAAAAGTGGGATCAAAATAATACGAATAATGATTACGAGACCGATGATTGCAAGGGACCACGAGACACCACTGTCAGTTCCAAAGACTGGGGTTAGTAATTTGTGGATCGAAACAATTACCCAAGAAACAGCGATATATAAGGGGTTTAGGATGCTATCCATTAAATAACTACCTTCTCTTTCGGAACTGCATAATCAACACCACCGTGTGACCATGGATTACAACGCAATAAACGCCAAGCGCTCATTGCAATACCTTTTAGTCCGTATGTCTCAATTGCTGTGAGGGCATATGAAGAACATGACGGGTAGTACTTACAACGTGGCCCAAACATTGGTGAGATCCATTTTTGATACACCTTGATAGGTGCGATCAATAACTGCCTCACTTCTGATTAGCCTTCTCGGACAATTTTTTTAGGAGTTGTCCGACAATCTTTGTTATCTCTTCTGCGGTATCTGCCTCGTTCGCGCTGTTGAGAGCTCGAACTACTAACAGGCCACCAGTTGGTAGTTGTGAGTAAAGATCTCGGAGCGCATGACGTGCTTTGCGAGCAATGCGGTGTCTTGTTACAGAACCACCAACATTTTTACTAATTATTAATCCTGCGCGAGCAGGTTGATCAAGATTTGTTGGGTAGAGATATCCGACAAAGTTTTGGGTTGAAAATCTCAGACCACTCTTTGTTGCGCGCGCGAAATCGGCGCTCTCGGTAAGGCGTGCGCTTTTTGCAAGCACGGGTATCGGTTATGAACCCTTATGCAGAAAGCTTGGCGCGACCCTTGCCGCGACGAGCAGCAAGTACTGCACGGCCTGCGCGGGTTGCCATACGGGCACGGAAGCCATGTTTCTTGGCACGACGACGTGTGTTGGGTTGGAAGGTGCGCTTTGTCATTGAAAACTCCTAATAATGAACTTCTACTCAGGGCTAGAAATACGGGGGAAGCAAGGAGGTAACGGTAGAGGTCTGGGGATAAGCGGGTCAAACTGGATCCAGGCTTGTGGGAGGGGTGGGGTGATTGTGGATAACCAGTTGCTTTTTTTGCCAAATCGCTCTACTTTTCACTCCCCCTCCACAGGTAGATCGCTTTTGGGGGGTATTGCAGGGCTCAACCTGGGGTTTAGACCACAGGCTGTGGATAACCCTGTGGATGAGTTTTTCTATGGAATTGAGGCCTTGGTGAGCGTTATTGAAGTCGAGCTACCAACCCTTTGGGGCCGTGTAATTGAAGAGGTTGCGATCAATGCGCCGCAACACCGAGCATTTTTACAGTTAACAAAACCATTAGGTCTTCTTCACAATGACGATGTAACAACTTTGTTGGTCGCAGCCCCAAATCTTTTTGCAAAAGATGTTTTAGAGAGCCGTTTGCGCACAGTTGTTAGTGATGTTTTAACTCGCGAGCTTGGATCGACCACAAATATTGCTGTGACAGTTGATGAAACTTTAGAAGTTGTTGCCGCTCCATCCCAAGATGTTGAAGTTGAGTTCGTTACTCCAAAATCTGGCATGGGTCGTGATGATCTACCGGTCTCAAAATCTGCAGAGACCTCAACTTTAAACCCTCGCTACATCTTTGAAACTTTTGTTATCGGTGCGTCAAATCGTTTTGCTCACGCAGCCGCTGTTGCGGTAGCAGAGGCACCAGCCAAGGCATACAACCCACTCTTTATTTATGGTGAGTCTGGTTTGGGTAAGACTCACTTGCTTCACGCTATTGGTGCCTATGCTCAAGAACTCTACGGAAACGTGCGTGTTAAGTATGTTTCATCGGAAGAGTTCACAAATGACTTTATTAACTCAATTCGTGATGATAAAGCTTCTGCTTTCCAGCGTCGTTACCGCGATCTAGATATTTTGTTGGTTGATGATATTCAGTTCTTGGAAAATAAAGAGCGAACACAGGAAGAGTTCTTCCACACCTTCAACACTTTATATAACGCGAACAAGCAGATTGTTATTTCAAGTGATCGACCACCAAAGCAGTTAACAACTTTGGAAGATCGCTTGCGCTCTCGCTTTGAGTGGGGATTGATTACAGATATTCAGCCACCTGAATTAGAAACACGTATTGCGATTCTCCGCAAAAAAGCTGCGCAAGATAAATTAAATGCACCAGATGATGTTCTTGAATATATTGCGAGCAAGATTTCAACAAACATCCGCGAACTAGAAGGTGCATTAATTCGTGTTACAGCTTTTGCATCCCTTAATCGCCAGAGTGTTGATTTATCTTTGGCTGAAATTGTTTTAAAGGATTTAATTCCTAATGAATCCAACCCAGAAATTACTGGCGCAACCATCATGGCTCAGACTGCGGCTTACTTCAGTCTGACAATTGATGATTTGTGCGGAACATCCCGTTCTCGAGTTTTAGTTAATGCTCGACAGATTGCGATGTATTTATGTCGAGAGCTCACAGAGCTTTCATTGCCGAAGATCGGCCAAACATTTGGTGGACGTGACCACACAACGGTTATGCACGCCGATAGAAAGATCCGTCAACTGATGGCTGAGCGCCGTTCGATCTATAACCAGGTCAATGAGCTCACCACCAGAATTAAGCAGCAAGCTAGATAGAACTGCGGTTGATTTGGGCTATATGTCCGAATTGCCACTCTTTACCCCCAGTTGGGGACAAGTTGTGGATAACTGTGGAGAATTAAGGCAACACCGTGGATAACCTCGGTGGATTAACTGGAGAGAAGGGTGTGGTTGATATGAAGCAGAGTTATACCCACACCTTTCCATTAGTTATTAACACCTTATACAAAACCAATCCCCGCACCGAGCAGGGCTTTTATAACTTACCCACAGAAAATCACTCTAGTTACTACGACTACCTTTATATACATACATCCAGTTACGCGAATAACCTTTCCACATTACAGAAAAGCCGAGGATAGAGATGAAATTTACAGTCGAGCAGTCAGCGTTAGCCGATGGGGTTAACTGGGTCTCCCGCTCTCTCTCCACTCGTCCAATTAAAACCGAGCTACTTGGAATTGTTATCGATGCAACCGGCAATGAAGTCTTCTTGTCGGCGTCAGATCTTGAAACAGCAAGCAAGGCACATTTTGCAGCTGAGGTAAAAGAGCCAGGCAAGGTTTTAGTACCAGGAAAACTACTGGCGGAAATTTCACGTTCTCTTCCAAACAAACCAATCACTTTTGTTTTAGATGGCACACGTGTTGCTGTTACTAGCGGTAGTGCAAAATTCACACTTCCAACACTTTCAGTTGATGAGTATCCAAACCTGCCTGAACTTCCAGATTCAACAGGCGCAGTTGCAAGTGACACATTTGCAACAGCTGTGGCACAGGTTGCTATTGCTGCGGGCCGCGATGATTCACTACCAACACTTACTGGTGTGCATGTTGAGATTAACGAAGACACAGTTACTTTTGCAGCAACAGATCGCTACCGCTTAGCTGTCCGTGAAATTCAATGGACACCAACTGCGCCAAACACTTCAACTACAGCACTACTACGCGCTCGCACAATCGCAGACGCTGCCAAATCATTAACAGGTTCTAAAGATGTTTCACTTTCCTTCGCACCCAACACAAGTAATGATCGTTTAGCTGGTTTTGCAGGCGACGGAAAAACAATGACATCGCGCATGTTGGATGGAACATTTCCTCCATATCGCCACCTGCTCCCACAAGAGGTAACAACAACTGCACTCATCGAGGTTGCAACACTTCTAGACTCTGTTCGCCGCGTCGCACTTGTTACAGACAAGACAGTTCCACTACGTCTTGATTTTGCCAACAACACACTCTCACTTGAAGCTGGTGCTGGCGAAGAAGCACAAGCAACTGAAGCAATTGAAATCCTGTTAACTGGAGAAGCAATCTCAATTGCTTTCAACCCAACATTTCTTGCAGATGGTTTAAACGCGGTTGGAACAAAGTTTGTTCAGATCTCATTTACTGGTTCCAATAAACCTGCGATCTTAATGGGCAAAAGCGATAAAGATGGAGCGGTAATTGAAAACTACCGTTACCTATTAATGCCAATGCGTTACGCCTCATAATCGCAAATCTTTTAAGGACACCTAGTGCGGATTAACAAGTTGGCTCTGACCAACTTTCGTTCATATAACTCACTAGAGCTAGATCTAGAACCGGGCGTCATCACATTTATCGGCGATAACGGTTCCGGAAAAACAAACATTGCCGAATCGCTAATCTATTTAGCTTTTCTTTCCTCCCACCGTGTTGCCAACAACGTGCCATTGATTTCACTCGGTAACCAACAAGCAATCATCCGCGCTGAAGTTCAAAGAGATGATCGCACTTTACAAATTGATTTAGAGATCAATGCAAGTAAAGCTAACCGCGCACGTATTAATGGCAACCCAACCCGCAGTCAACGAGAGTTGTTAGGCGCAATTCAAATCGTTTATTTCTCACCAGAAGACTTAGATCTTGTGCGCGGTGAACCTGGTAACCGCAGGGATTTTCTAGACCGTCTACTTATCACTAGAACCCCACGTTTAGCAGGGGTTATTGCAGACTATGAGCGCGTAGTTAAACAGCGCAACGCACTACTAAAAACAAGAACATCGGCTGCAGCTCTTGTTCCTTGGAATGAACAACTCATCAAGTTGGGTGCTGAATTAACCGCTGAACGCATTGCGTTAATTGATGCTTTAAACCCTTGGGTTACTAAGAACTATGCAAATTTGAATGAAGTTAAACCAGCATCTATTTCATATAAATGCAGCACCGAAGGTGTTACTAAAGATATTGAAGAGAACATTGCTGTATTAACTGCTCGATTAGAAGAGGTTGCCTACCAAGAGATTGAACGTGGTGTTTCTTTAATCGGTCCGCACCGCGATGATCTTCATTTACAAATTGGAGATTTCCCGGCAAAGGGTTATGCAAGCCATGGTGAATCTTGGTCAATGGCAATTTCACTACGTATTGGATCTTTCAATCTTTTAAAGTCTGAAGGATCTTCACCTATTCTTATTTTGGATGATGTTTTTGCAGAACTTGATACATCACGTCGTATTCAATTAATGTCTACCACTCAATTGGCTGAACAAACATTTATTACCGCAGCTGTTGAAAGTGATCTACCCGCAGAGTTGCTCACACAAAAGATTTATGTGACACCAGGCGTTGTGAAGAAAGGAAAGAGTTAATGACAAAACGAGACTTAGCTCTTGATCTTTTTAAATCATTTAAGACTGGTGTAACAAGAAAACCAAATAAACCCGCACCAACAATGCGAGTTGGACAACCAGGAGACCCTGAATTAATCGGCGGCGTGTTAAATGATTTAGTCTCAGATCGCGACTGGGATTCTGGATTAGCTGAAGGAAATCTTTTTGTTAATTGGAAAAAAATTGTTGGCGATGAAATTTCAGAACACGCACAACCAATTTCAATTTTAGAAAATGTGTTAACAATTCAAAGCTCATCAACTGCTTGGGCAACACAATTGCAGTTAATTTCAAAAGATCTGTTGGCGACGATCCAAAAAGATGCCACCGGGGTGCTTATTGAGCGCCTTGTGATCATTGGGCCTCAGACCCCAACCTGGAAGAAAGGGGTCCGAACGATCCGTAATGCTCGCGGCCCCCGTGACACCTACAACTAGGCCTAACCCACTAGATCCCCTCAACTCCACGCTCAAAGTTCGGCTATGCCCGTCCACAGGGCTTTTTTCGGCTATTTATTATCGCCATTTATGACTAGGATAAAGCCATTCCGAGAGGCCAATCCTCTCCAAAAGCCTTCAGGGCTGATTTAACCGATTTTCAAGGAAAGGGGTTGCGATGGCCGAGAACTCCTACAACGCCAGCAACATCACCGTCCTAGAAGGCCTAGAGGCTGTTCGCAAGCGCCCAGGAATGTATATCGGCTCCACAGGGGAGCGAGGACTCCACCACTTGGTTTATGAAGTCGTTGATAACTCAGTAGATGAAGCTCTAGCTGGGCATTGCACCGAGATCAACATAACTCTTATGGCAAACGGCGGCGTCGAAGTAATCGATAACGGCCGCGGAATCCCAGTTGATATTCACCCAGTTGAAAAAAAGCCAGCACTTGAAGTTGTTCTCACTGTTTTACACGCCGGTGGAAAGTTCGGCGATGGTGGTTACTCAGTATCTGGTGGACTACATGGTGTTGGTATCTCTGTTGTTAACGCACTCAGCACAGATCTTTCAGTAATTGTTCAACGCGATGGAAGCTTTTGGTATCAGGATTACAAACTTGGTGTTCCAACAGCGCCAGTGCGCAAAGGTGATGCATCGACAAAATCTGGAACAACCGTTCAATTCTGGCCATCAAAGGAAATCTTTGAAACTACCGATTTTTCTTTTGAAGTTTTATCAACACGTTTCCGTGAAATGGCCTTCCTTAACAAAGGTTTGATTTTAACCCTTACCGATATGCGCGACGGACATGTTGATGAAAAAGGTGAGCAGTTAACAGTTCGCTATGAGTATGACGGCGGAATTGCAGACTTTGTTAAACACCTTAATTCAACCCGCGGTGAAACTCACAAATCAATAATTTCTTTTGCATCGGAAGATAAGAAGAACAAGATTTCACTAGAAGTTTCCATGCAATGGAATGCTGGTTTTTCTGAATCTGTTTACACATTTGCTAACACCATTCACACCCATGAAGGCGGATCTCACGAAGAGGGATTCCGCACAGCACTAACCTCAATTGTTAATAAGTTCGGAGAAGAACAAGGTTTTATTCGCAAGAAAGAAGATCGCCTAACAGGTGATGACGTTCGTGAAGGTTTAACTGCAATTGTTTCCATCAAACTTGCAGACCCACAATTTGAAGGTCAGACAAAAACAAAACTTGGTAACTCAGAAGCAAAAACATTTACACAAAAAATTGTGAATGAAGAGTTAACCAGTTGGTTTGAGCAAAACCCTGCAGAAGGTAAAGAGATTGTGCGTAAAAGTATTGATGCCGCAGCAGCTCGCGTTGCAGCACGTAAAGCACGCGATCTAAGCCGCAACCGCAAGGGATTGCTTGAAGGTCGCGGAATGCCAGGCAAGTTAGCTGACTGTCAGTGGACTGATCCTGCAAAGTGTGAGCTCTATATCGTCGAGGGTGACTCTGCGGGTGGTTCAACAAAAGGTGGCCGTGATTCACGCAACCAAGCAGTACTTCCAATCCGCGGAAAGATTTTAAATGTTGAAAAAGCACGCATTGATCGCGTCTTGCAAAACAATGAGGTGCAAGCACTAATTACGGCACTCGGTACTGGCGTGCATGATGATTTCGATATCGAGAAGCTGCGCTACCACAAGATCATTTTGATGGCAGATGCTGATGTTGATGGACAACACATTCGCACACTTCTTTTAACTTTGTTATTCCGTTTCATGCGTCCGTTAATCGAACAAGGTTTTGTTTACTTCGCACAACCCCCACTTTATAAATTGAAGTGGGCTGGAAAAGAACCTGTCGAGTATGCATTTAGTGATCGTGAGCGAGATGGCATGATCGAAATAGGTGTTGCTGCAGGAAAGCGTCTTCCAAAAGATGACGGAATCCAGCGCTTCAAAGGTTTGGGTGAGATGCCAGCAAAAGAGTTGTGGGATACAACTATGGATCCGGAGCACCGCGTGCTAGTTCGCGTCACATTAGATGATGCTGCAGCTGCAGATGATTTGTTCTCAGTACTTATGGGTGAAGATGTTGAAAAGCGTCGCGCATTTATTCAGCGCAACGCTAAAGATGTCAGATTCTTGGATATCTAATGGATGAGTTAAACCCAAACAATCTGGAAAACTTTGACAAGATTGACACAGTTGATCTTCAAGTTGAGATGGCACGTTCTTATCTGGACTATGCGATGTCAGTTATTGTCGGTCGTGCGTTGCCAGATGTTCGAGATGGTTTAAAACCAGTTCACCGCCGCGTTTTGTATGCAATGTATGACGCTGGCTATCGCCCAGATAAGGGTTATTACAAGTCTTCTCGCATTGTTGGTGACGTTATGGGTAATTACCACCCACATGGTGACACCGCGATTTACGACTCTGTAGTGCGTTTGGCTCAACACTGGTCACTTCGCTACTTATTGATCGATGGAAACGGAAACTTCGGTTCTCCAGGAAACGACCCAGCTGCCGCAATGCGTTATACCGAAGCTCGTTTATCTCCTATTGCTATGGAGATGATGCGGGATATCGATGAAGACACAGTTAATTTCATTCCAAACTATGACGGCCGATCACAGGAACCAACAGTTCTACCAAGCCGCCTACCAAACCTTTTAGTTAACGGTTCTGCTGGTATCGCAGTTGGAATGGCAACAAATATTCCACCGCACAACCTGCGCGAAATTGGCGAAGCTGTTATTTACTCTCTTGAACACCCAGAGATGAAGCAAGAAGAGTTACTTAATGAGTTAATCAAGATTGTAAAAGGTCCTGACTTTCCAACAAAGGCTTTAATTGTTGGTCGCACAGGAATTGAAGAGGCATATCGCACGGGTCGTGGATCAATCACAATGCGCGCGGTTGTTCAGGTTGAAGAGATCAACAAGCGCACATGTCTTGTAATTAGCGAATTGCCATATCAAGTTAACCCTGACAATCTTGCGTTGAAAATTGCTGAACTTGTTAAAGATGGAAAGATCAAGGGCATCGCAGATGTGCGAGACGAAGGTAACGAACGCCTCGGCCAACGACTAGTAATTGTTTTACAGCAATCTGCAATCCCTAAGGTCATTCTTAATAACCTCTACAAACAAACACAGTTGCAGGACACATTTGGTGCAAACATGTTGGCACTTGTTGACGGTGTTCCTCGCACATTGCGCCTTGATGAATTTATTCGTTACTACATCGAACACCAAGTAGAAGTAATTGTTCGCCGTACTAAGTACCGCTTGGCAGAAAAAGAAAAGCGCGCACATATCTTGCAGGGCTATCTCAAAGCCCTAGATGCACTAGATGCAGTTATTGCTTTAATCCGTGCTTCAACAACACCTGAAGAAGCCCGTACGGGTTTGATGAAGTTGCTAAGTGTTGATGAAATTCAAGCTAACGCTATTTTGGATATGCAACTGCGCCGAATTGCTGCGTTGGAGCGTCAAAAGATTAATGATGAGTACGACGGCTTAATGGCTGACATTGTTGAACTCAACAAGATTCTTGTGAGTCCAGAGCGCCAACGCGAAATTGTTAAGACAGAGCTTGCAGAATTAGTTGCTAAGTATGGCGATGAGCGCCGCACACAGATCGTTGCAAGTGAAGGTGATTTCAGCGCTGAAGATTTAATTCCAGACCAAGATGTTGTTGTGACAATTACACGTGGTGGATATTCAAAGCGCACTATGGCGGATTTGTATCGTTCACAACGACGTGGTGGTCGCGGTGTTAAAGGTGCGGCGTTAAAGGAAGATGATGTTGTAGATCATTTCTTTGTGGCATCTACCCATGATTGGTTGTTATTCTTTACAAACCAAGGTCGCGTCTATCGCTCAAAGGTTCATGAATTACCAGATGCAGGTCGCGATGCACGCGGACAACATGTTGCAAACCTGATGGCATTTAAACCAGATGAGAAAATTGCTGAAGTGTTGTCATTAAAGGATTACACAATTTCTCCATTCCTAGTTCTTGCAACTCGTAATGGATTAGTCAAGAAAACACCTTTGGTTGAGTACGACTCTCCTCGCACCGGTGGTTTGATTGCAATTACATTAAAACCAGGTGATGAAGTTGTTTCAGCGTCCCTGATCAACACAGACGATGAATTGTTATTGGTATCAACAAAGGGAATGTCGCTGCGCTTTACAGCAGATGATGAATCACTTCGTTCAATGGGACGCTCAACAAGTGGTGTGATCGGAATGAAGTTCCGTGCAGATGACAACTTGTTAACAATGGCGCGTGTTAACGCAGAACAAGCAAAGGATTCATTTGTCTTTACAGCTACCGATGGTGGCTATGGAAAGAAAACCCCAATCGATGAGTATCGATTGCAGGGCCGTGGTGGCATTGGTATTAAGGCCGCCAAGATCGATGAGAATTCACGTGGATCCCTTGTTAGCGCATTGGTTTTACGTGATGAGGATGAAGTACTTGCTATTACTTCAGCTGGAACTGTCATGAGAACCCCTGCAGCAGAGGTCCGTCAGACCGGACGCGACAGCATGGGTGTGCGCTTGGTGAACCTTGATGAAGGTGTGAGCCTGTTATCTGTCACCAAGAACGGCGAAGATGAGATTTCAGCGAAAAGTTAGTATGGTTCGCATCCTGAGTTAAAGGAACTAACGCTCGTTTTGGGAGTTAGTGAAGTTCAAGGTAATCTTGGCACTTCGCGCTTTAAAGAGAAATCTTTACAGCGGGCCCATAGCTCAGCCTGGTTAGAGCGCTTCCCTGATAAGGAAGAGGTCGGTGGTTCAAGTCCACCTGGGCCCACCCGTTCTAATACGGGGACCTAGCTCAATTGGTAGAGCACCGCCTTTGCAAGGCGGGGGTTAGGGGTTCGATTCCCCTGGTCTCCACACAGTTTGTTTTCACCGCACCCACAACAAGAAAAGAGAAAACCATGTCATCAACAGCAACTCTTCACACATCACTCGGTGACATTGTTATTGAACTTTTCCCAAACCATGCACCAAAGACAGTTGCAAACTTTGTTGAGTTAGCAACTGGTGCAAAGGAGTGGACTGATCCACGTACTGGCGATAAGACAACTGCAAAGTTGTATGACGGAACAATTTTTCACCGCGTCATTGACGGCTTCATGATTCAAGGTGGAGATCCACTAGGTCGCGGAACAGGTGGACCGGGATACCGTTTCGCAGATGAGTTCCACGGCGAACTAACTTTTGATCGCCCATACATTCTTGCAATGGCTAACTCAGGTCCCGGAACAAATGGTTCACAGTTCTTTATTACTGTTGCACCAACTACTTGGTTAAACCGTAAGCACAGCATCTTTGGTGAAGTAAAGGATTCTGCAAGCCAGGCAGTAGTTGATGCAATTGCAACTGCAAAGACTGGCGCACAGGACAAGCCAACAACTGACATCACTATCAACAGCGTTACAGTTGCTTAAGCGTTCTGCCACCTACTCTTTAATCGCAGTAATCTGCGCTGCTTACCTTGTGCAGATGGTTGTTCCATCAATTGAACAACATCTTGTACTTCCAAATTTCCAATACTTACAAGCAAGCAATGAGTGGTATCGACTCTTTACAGTTGCGTTAACTCATGCAGGACTTCTTCACCTTGGATTTAATATGTACTCCTTGATGGTTTTAGGAAATCCACTTGAAGAAGCATTTGGGAAAAACAAACTCTTTATCGTTTTCTTTGTTTCACTTTTGACTGGCTCACTTGCCTCTTCATACTTCGCATCTGTTTATAGCTACTCAGTTGGCGCATCAGGTGCGATCTTTGGATTATTCGGAGCACTCGCAATTGTTGGAAAACGAATCGGCGCAGATATTCGATCTATTGTTGTGATTATTGGAATTAACTTTGTTATTGGTTTTGCAATGGGCGGGGTTGACTGGCGTGCACACCTAGGCGGATTAATCGGCGGGGTAGTGGCAGCTCAGCTAGTTATGGCTAAGAGATAAGTTATCCACAGGTTTTACCCACACTGTGGATCGAATTACAACCGTGTAACTACTAGGTCAAAAAGGCTTAGCGCCAGCGAGTGGCAAGTGAAAAGCCAACACCGATAAAGCCAAAGCCGATAATCATGTTCCAAGCACCGATTCCAGGGACTGGATATTCAGTCTGTGTTACATAGAAGACCACAATCCAGAACAAACCGATTAAGAAGGCTGCAACCATTGTTGGAGCAAGCCAGCGTGGGCTCTCCAATGGTTCATGAGAGGTCTGAACAACAACCTCTTGATTGTGAGCGCGCTGCTCTTCGACCTTCTTACGTAGCTTTGATTTGGGCATACGCAAAAGATACACCATGAGAGAGAATGCTCCTATGGCCGCCAAGATCCTCGTCATCGATAACTATGACTCCTTTGTCTTTAATTTGGTGCAGTACCTGCAGCAATTAGGGGCCGAGTGCACCGTTGTCCGAAATGATGCAGTCGCGGCAAGTGAAGCTGGCAAATACGACGGAGTCCTTATCTCTCCGGGACCTGGCACACCTGAAAAAGCAGGCGTATCAGTAGAGATGATTAAGTACTGCGCAGAGCATTCAATTCCATTATTTGGTGTGTGCTTAGGTCATCAAGCAATTGGTGTTGCATTTGGTGCAACTGTTTCACGCGCACCTGAATTACTGCATGGAAAAACTTCACTTGTCTATCACAAGCAAGAAGGTGTTCTTTCAGATCTCCCATCACCATTTACCGCAACTCGTTATCACTCACTGTGTGTTGAAAAAGATTCAGTACCAGAAACTCTTGTGATTACAGGATCAACTGAATCTGGATTAGTAATGTCAATGCAACACAAAACACTTCCAATTCAAGGAGTGCAGTTTCATCCAGAATCTGTTTTAACAGAGCATGGACACCAGATGCTTGCTAACTGGTTAGTGATGTGTGGGGATAAAGGCGCTCGCGAACGCGCGGTTGGATTATCGCCAGTAGTGGGTAGTGCTAAGTAATTACGGCGTTTTATTTATTGTAATTGTTACTGACTTACCAATTGTTTGTGTAGTTCCAGCATCTGGTGCTTGACGAATAACAACACCTATTGGCTGATTTACATCATAACCAAAGACTTCATTGACCAAGAAGCCTGCCTGAACCAAAATTGTTTTTGCTTGCAAAGCATCAGTTCCAATCAATGAGGGAACCAATACCTGACCACTTGCAATTTGTAATACAACACCACTACCCGCAGTAATTGTTGAGCCAGGTTCTGGTGTCACCTTCAAGATAGTTCCTTGTGCCTCATCGGAAGGAACAGCTTCAGTTGCAGTTACAAGTAGTCCAACCGCAGACAAAGCTGTGCGGGCATCAATAAGTGACATTCCTACTAAATCGATAGGCACAATTGAATCTCCAGGCCCATCTGAAATTGTTAAAACAACGCCGGAACCTTTTTGCACACGAACAGTTGCAAGTGGAAGTTGGCTTGCAACGCGATCCTTTGGAATCCGGCCATCGTGCGCGCGGGTAACAGTGACAACGTAATCACCAAGCAAGGCCTCAGCCTCTGCTTGAGTAAGCCCAACAACGTTAGGCAATTGCGGCAATCCAGCAGGATCCACACCTGGTCGTGTCATAAATACGCCTGCAACAAGTAGACCAAGGGCTACAACACCACTGATTGCACCAATTAACACCTTACGGCGTGAGACCGGAGCTTTTGCAATCTTTGTTGTTACTACTTCTCCGCCAGCAATTTTGAATAGATCATCAAGCATCAATCCAGCTGATTGATAACGATCATCAGGATTTTTAGCAAGAGCAACAGTTAACAAGGTATCAATTCCTGCAGGAAGTTCAGGAACAATTTTACTTGGAGGGATTAAAACGCCGGAAACATGTTGGTATGCAATCGAAACAGGTGTTTCACCACTAAATGGTGGCTTTCCAGTTAATACTTCATATAACAAACATCCAGTTGAATAAATATCACTACGAAGGTCTGCAACTTCTCCAAGTGCCTGTTCGGGAGAAAGATATTGCGCAGTTCCAACAACATTCCAAGTGCTTGTTAATGTTGCACCCAGATCGGCAAGTGCGCGCGCAATTCCAAAGTCCATCACTTTCACATCGCCATGATCTGTAATCATGATGTTTGCCGGCTTTATATCTCGGTGCACGATTCCACTGTGGTGTGAATACTCAAGTGCAGCCAAAATTCCTTCACCGATTTCAAGTGCGCGCTTTAAAGGAACACGTTCACCTTTATGGATGAGTTCACGCAGAGTGTGGCCAGAGATTAACTCCATAACAATGTATGGCGCTGGTTCTTCTCCTGAGTCATACACAGCAACAATTCCTGGGTGATTAAGTCCGGCAGCAGCAAGTGCTTCTTTTCTAAAGCGAGCAACAAAAGATGGATCTCGCGCTAAATCACTACGCAATACTTTTACCGCAACTTGTCGTGCAAGGCGTGTGTCTTCTGCAACATACACATCTGCCATTCCGCCAGTGCCGATCATTTCACCAAGTTTGTAACGTCCACCAAGCAGCTTATTAATCATGAGCTGCTCCTAACAAGAGTGATGGCGTCGTTGATGTATCTGAAATATCAGCGATCAGAATGGTGACATTATCAGGTGCGCCATTTATATATGTTGCATCATTTAAAAACTTAACTGCCTCATCTTTATCAGATTTCTTTAAGCCAACCTTGATCTCTTTATTCGTTAGAACACCTGACAAACCATCAGAACACAGCAAGTAGCGATCGCCCTTTTTCACCTCATACATTTGCAGTACTGGGGTCACATCCCCATCTCCGCGTAATGCCTGGGTCAACATTGAGCGTTGTGGATGTTCGGCAGCTTCTGCTTGTGAGATTGCGCCTTGATCAAGGAGTTCTTGAATAACAGTGTGATCGTTGCTGAGTTGTTCCAAAGTGTTTCCGCGTAAGCGATAGCAGCGGGAATCCCCAACGTGTAGCAAGGCGATGCGATCATCACGAATAAGCAACGCAGTCAAGGTTGTGCCCATACCGCGCTTTTCAACCTCTTCATCAGCAACGGCGGCAATTTCTGCATCAATGCTATGTAATGAGTGCATTAACAAATCTTCTACAGAATCTTCATCGATATCTGTGGCAGTAAGTGTTGGTGCTAACTTTTCTAAAACCTTTACTGCGATGCGGGATGCGACCTCGCCTGCGGCATGGCCACCCATTCCGTCAGCAACTGCGATTAACTGGGCAGATGCAAAAGCAGAGTCTTCATTTCCTTGGCGAACCAAGCCAATAGCAGAACGCGCAGAGGTTTGGAAGAAGTGCGCGCTCATGATGTAAGCCTAACGGTGTAACCTTCAAAGATGAAGATCTACGCACACCGCGGATCCTCAGTTGCCCATCCTGAGTTAACTATGGCTGCCTATAAGGCCGCCATCGATGATGGGGCAGATGGCTTTGAATGTGATGTTCGTTTATCTAAAGATAACCAATTGGTTTTATGGCATGACGCGGATATGAAACGGATTGCAGGCAACAGCGCACAAATTGCAGATTCAACCTTTAAGGAAATCAAATCCCACTACCCGCAAGCAATAACATTGGATGAGCTACTAGCACTTGCACGCGATAACAAAAAAGAGTTAGCGATTGAAACAAAACACCCAGTCCCATCTGCAAGTGCGGTTGAAAAGAAAGTGATGCAACTACTACATCAAGAAAAACCGGTAGCAGATATTCATGTTATGTCATTTTCCTGGTTAGCTTTAGAAAATATAAGAAAGATTAATCCTGAACAAAAAACAGTTGCATTGCTTCATGACACATTTTCTTTTGCGATGAGAAGGTTTACATCAGCACATTCAATCGGCCCAGGAATTACAGCATTTAGACAAAAGCCACATTTGAATCAAGATCCACGTAATCTCTTCGTGTGGACCGTTGATGATGCCGACGATATGCGCTTTTGCGCTGATAACGGTGTTGATGTCTTGATCACAAATACCCCGTCATATGCAAGGTCGGTACTCGGGTACAATTAGCAAGTGAGTACATACGCCTATCTCGGTCCCAAGGGAACATTTACAGAGGCGGCTCTTAAAAAGATCACTTCTTCTAATGATCGCCTTATGCCTTATGCCAACGTGACTGCTGCGCTCGATGCTGTCCGTCTTGGTAAAGCCCACTTTGCGCTAGTCCCTATTGAAAACTCAGTTGAAGGTGTTGTTGCCCGCACCCTTGATGAGCTCGCAACTGGTGAGCCATTAGCAATCGTTGGCGAAGTTACATTGCCTGTTTCCTTTGCATTAATGATTAAAGGCGACGAAAAAGAGATTTTGCGAATTGCTACACACCCTCATGCAGAGGCGCAGTGCCGCAACTACGTTGCTACCAATTACCCAGATGCTGAGCTAATTTCTACGGCATCAACTGCTGCTGCAGCAGAGGCAATTTCACGCGGTGAATTTGATGCAGCAATTGCAGCACCCGTTGCAGCTGCTCACTACGGACTTCGCGTTATTGCAGACAACATTGGCGATAACCCGGGCGCAGTTACTAGATTTATTGTGGTTGCAAAGCCAGGATCAATTCCAAAGAACACCGGTTGGGATCGCACCTCGCTAGCTGTCTTTATCGGCGTTGACCACGCTGGTGCGTTGCTCGACATCTTGACTGAGTTCGCCAAGCGCGAAGTTAACTTAACTTTTATTCAGTCACGTCCGACTGGTTCAGCCCTTGGCCATTACCATTTCATTATTGACGCTGAGGGTCACATTGCAGATACACCTGTGAAGGAGGCAGTAGAAAGCCTTCGAGCAATCTGCGAAGACATTAGATTCCTTGGCTCATACCCACGAGAAAAGGCAAGTAAATGATCGACATCAAGTACCTGCGTGAAAACCCAGATGCGGTACGCGCATCCCAAAAGGGCCGCGGTGAAGATGTAACGATCGTCGATAAAGTTTTAGCAATTGATGAAATTCGCCGCGCAGCACTTGAAAAGTTTGAAACATTACGCGCAGAGCAAAATGTTCTCTCTAAATCAGTTGGTGCTGCAAGTGGCGCTGAGAAGACAGCCCTTTTAGAAAATGCAAAAGAGCTTGCAAATAAGGTTAAGGACGCTGATTCAAAGCGGGCAGAGGTTGAAGAACAAACAAAGCAATTGATTATGCAACTATCAAATATTTTAGATCCAGCTGCTCCGATTGGCGGAGAAGCAGATTTTGTAATTATTGAACATGTTGGCACACCGCGCACATTTGATTTTGAACCAAAAGATCACGTTGAGCTCGGTAAATTACTGGGCGCAATTGATACTGAACGCGGTGCAAAGGTTGCAGGTTCTCGTTCTTACTACCTAACTGGTGCTGGTGCGATGCTTGAATTCGCACTTGTTAACTATGCAATTGCATCTGCCAACAAAGCTGGCTTCACACCAGTTATTCCACCTGTACTTGTTAATCCTGCTGCAATGGAAGGCACAGGCTTTTTAGGGCAAGCTGCCGAAAATGTTTATCATCTTGAAAAAGATGATGTGTATTTAGTTGGTACATCTGAAGTTCCACTTGCTGCAATGCATATGGATGAAGTTCTACCAGCAGACAAACTTCCGATGCGATATGCCGGATATTCATCATGCTTCCGCCGTGAAGCTGGCACATATGGCAAAGACACTCGCGGAATCATCCGCGTGCACCAGTTTGATAAAGTTGAAATGTTTTCTTTCTGCCATCCAGATCAAGCAAAAGAAGAGCACCAGCGTTTGTTGCAATGGGAAAAAGATTTCCTTAATGCAATGGAAATCCCATACCGAGTTATCGATGTTGCTTCAGGTGATTTGGGATCTAGTGCGAACCGTAAGTTTGATATTGAAGCGTGGATTCCTACACAAAATGCATATCGCGAGGTCACAAGTACCTCTAACTGCACTGAGTTTCAGGCCCGCCGCTTAAACATTCGCTTTAAGGATGCAGATGGCACAAGAGCGGTTGCCACACTTAATGGAACATTAGTTGCTATTCCCCGCATGATTGTTGCGATTTTAGAGAACCACCAAAATGCAGATGGCTCAGTTAATGTTCCAGCAGCACTGCAACCTTTCTTAGGTGTGACACGATTTGAGCTGGTGTGAGTAAGCGCCCCAAACTAATTGCAACAGATTTAGATGGAACAATCGTTTCGCATAAAGGTGTAATTTCACAGCGCACAATTGATGTATTCACACGAGCACGCGATCTAGGCGTGCACGTTTTCTTTGTAACAGGACGTCCACCACGTTGGATGGGTGAAATTCGTGAAGCTTTTGGTTTTGGTGATGCTATTTGTTGTAACGGTGCGATGCTGTATGACTTAATAAATGACGCCGTTCTTGAAGAGTGGATGATCTCTGTTGATGAACAACTAGAAGTTGTACGTCGTATGAGAATTGCAATGCCAGAGATGTCATTTGCTGTTGAATCCAATGATCACTACCACCGCGAAATTGCTTACGTTCCTAAATGGGACATTGGCTTGGATAATGTTGGTGTTAACAAAATTGAAGATGCAATCAAGCGCCCTGCTTTAAAGATATTGGGAAGATGTAGCAATCATGAATTCACATCAGATGAAATGGTTGAAGTTGCTCATCGCGAGCTAAGTGATCTTGTAACTGTCACGCACTCAACATCTAGAGATTCACTGATTGAAATCTCAGCGTTTAATGTTTCAAAAGGAACAACTCTTGCAATGATGGCAAAACGTCTAGGTTTAACAGCCGAGGATTGTGTTTCCTTTGGCGATAATCCAAATGATTTCTCAATGCTTGAATGGGCAGCTCGTTCCTACGCAATGTCAGATGGGCATCCAGATGCACCAACATTTGCAAAAGGGGTAGCAGAACCATGTACCGACGATGGTGTTGCAAAGATCATCGAAGAACTCTTGGATCTTCCCGCCTAATAACTGCCCGATTTTTCGCTAGGGCTAAATTCGGGTAATCTCTCCCACGGAGGGCTCGCATAGCGGCCGAGTGCACCGGTCTTGAAAACCGGCAAACGAAAGTTTCGTGGGTTCAAATCCCACGCCCTCCGCCATTTTTGTGAAGTTGTGGCTGAGTTCATACCGCGTAAGCGTGTATAGACCTAGCCACTTTTTCATGTCCGGAGGAGACTTAGCCCCTAGTAACAATCGGGTTTTCACCAGGGGAGTTGTACATGTCAGGTGTCTTTTCACCAACACGCGCCAAGATCAAAGAGCGCACGCTTCGCACAGATAAGTGGTGGTTGCAACCACTTGTAACTTTCGGAGTTCTTATCTCCTTTGTTATTTATGCAACCTTCCGTGCATTCGAAGGTGCTAACTACTACAAGGATCACTTGATCTCACCTTTCTACTCACCATGTTTGTCAGAGGCATGTCTTCCTGAGGCAACAATTCTTGGTTTCACACCAGTGAGTGCGCAAATCTTTAACTTTGCATTATCACCAGCGCTAATCATTCTTATCTTCCCTCTTGGTTTCCGCATGACCTGTTACTACTACCGTAAGTCTTACTACCGTTCTTTCTGGATGTCACCACCAGCATGTGCCGTTGCAGAACCTCACAAGAAGTACACAGGTGAGACTCGCTTCCCTCTCATCATTCAAAACTCGCACCGCTACTTCTTCTATGCAGGTTTAGTATTGAACGTAATTCTTACCTATGACGCAGTTATTTCATTTAAGAACCCTGAAGGTGAATGGGGACATATGAGCGTTGGTTCACTTGTTCTTCTTGTGAGCTCGACGATGTTGTGGTTGTACTCAATGTCATGTCACTCATGCCGCCACACAATTGGTGGTCGTTTAAAGAATTTCTCTAAGCACCCTGTTCGTTACAAGTTATGGAGTTGGGTTTCAATACTCAATCACAAACACCAACAGTTTGCTTGGTTCTCACTAGCCGCTGTTGCATTCGCCGATATCTATGTTCGCCAAGTTGCAACTGGCGCATGGACTAACTTCTACTTCTTCTAAAGGGAAAATCGATTATGACACTAGAACGCCATACTTACGATGTCCTTGTAATCGGTGCCGGAGGCGCTGGATTACGCGCTGCTGTAGAAGCACGTGAATCAGGACTGCGCGTAGCAATCATTTGTAAGTCCCTATTTGGCAAGGCCCACACTGTTATGGCTGAAGGCGGAGCCGCAGCATCTATGGGAAACGTCAACGACAATGATAATTGGATGGTCCACTTCCGCGACACTATGCGCGGCGGCAAGTTCCTCAATCACTTCCGCATGGCAGAACTGCATGCAAAGGAAGCACCAGATCGCATCTGGGAACTTGAAACATGGGGCGCACTCTTTGATCGCACCAAAGCAGGAAAGATTTCACAACGTAATTTTGGTGGACACGAATACCCACGCTTAGCACACGTTGGTGACCGCACAGGCCTAGAACTTATTCGCACCATGCAGCAAAAGATTGTTGCACTGCAGCAAAAAGATGGCCGCGAAACCGGTGATATGGAAAGTGGAATTAAGGTTTTTGCAGAACTAACAATCACCGACATTCTGAAAGAGAATGGAAAGATTTCAGGTGCATACGGTTACTGGCGCGAATCTGGCGAAGAAGTTCTGTTTGAAGCACCTGCAGTTGTTATTGCAACAGGTGGTGTTGGAAAAACTTTCAAGATCACTTCTAACTCATGGGAAGGTACTGGCGACGGACATGCACTTGCATTAAAAGCTGGTGCAAACCTGGTTGATATGGAGTTCTTGCAGTTCCACCCAACAGGAATGGTGTGGCCACCATCTGTTCGAGGAATTTTGGTAACTGAATCTGTTCGTGGTGAAGGTGGAGTTCTAACAAACACCAACGGCGAGCGATTTATGTTCAAATACATTCCAGATGTGTTTAAAGATAAGTACGCAGACAACGAAGCCGAAGCAGATCGTTGGTATGAAGATCAGGACAACAACCGTCGTCCTCCAGAGCTTTTACCTCGTGATGAAGTTGCACGCGCGATTAACTCAGAGGTTAAAGCAGGACGCGGAACAGAGCACGGTGGAGTATTCCTTGATGTTTCAAAACGTTTGCCTGCAGAGCTAATCAAGAAGCGTCTTCCATCTATGTGGCACCAGTTCTATGAATTAGCTGGCGTTGATATCACTAAGGAGCCAATGGAAGTTGGCCCAACATGTCACTACGTAATGGGTGGCGTTGAAGTAGAGCCAGATACTGCAGCAGCAGTAGGGGTTCCGGGCTTGTTTGCAGCAGGCGAAGTTGCAGGCGGAATGCACGGATCAAACCGGCTTGGCGGAAACTCTTTGACAGATCTTTTGGTATTTGGTCGCCGCGCAGGTATTGGCGCAGTTGATTACGTTAAGAAGAATGGCGCAAACCCTGTCAGCCAGGCTGCAATTACTGCCGCAGCTGCCAAGATCCAAGCACCATTTGATCGTGAAGGTGGAGAAAACTCTTATTCACTTCACGCAGAACTACAAGAAATCACACACAACCTTGTTGGAATCATTCGCACAGGTAGTGAGCTAAAGGATGCAATCGCAAAGATTGCTGATATTAGAAAGCGCAGTGCAAATGTTTCGGTAAGCGGCGGACGAAAGTTCAACCCAGGTTTCCACTTAGCTTTTGACCTAGATAACATGTTGTTAGTTGCAGAATCAACAGCAAAGTCAGCAATTAACCGCGAAGAATCTCGTGGTGGTCACACTCGTGATGACTTCCCAGGTATGGATAATAAGTGGCGTCAAATTAACAACATTTCCTCATTTGATGGCAACCAAGTAAACATCCGTGAGCAACTACTACCAACTATTCCTAAAGAACTCTTCGATCTCTTTGATATTCATGAGCTGGAGAAATACATGACACCGGAAGAAATTGCGAAAGGCGGTTCCAACTAATGGCGCGCAATATTAAACTTCGCATTTGGCGTGGTGATTCAACTGATGGTGGTCTTAAAGATGTTGTAGTAGAGGCCAACGAAGGTGAAGTGGTGCTAGATGTCATTCACCGTGTTCAAGCAACACAGATGGGTGACCTGGCAGTTCGTTGGAACTGTAAGGCTGGTAAGTGTGGATCTTGTTCAATGGAGATCAACGGTAAGCCTCGTCTTGCCTGTATGACACAGGTTGCATCATTTGGTGAAGAAGAAACAATCACTGTTACACCACTTCGTGCTTTCCCAATCATCAAAGACCTTGTTACAGATGTTTCCTTTAACTACAAAAAAGCAATGGAAATCCCTGCTTATGAGCACCCTAAGGAGCTAGCTCCTGGTGAGGCTCGTATGGAACAGATCGATGTGGAGCGCTCACAAGAGTTCCGTAAGTGCATCGAGTGTTTCCTTTGCCAAGATGTGTGCCACGTTGTTCGTGATCACGAAGAGAACAAGAAGTCATTTGCTGGTCCCCGCTTCTTTATTCGTATCGCAGAGCTAGATATGCACCCACTTGATATGTTGAAGAACCGTAAGAAGACTGCTCAAGAAGAGCACGGTCTTGGAATGTGTAACATCACCAAGTGCTGTACTGAAGTGTGTCCTGAGCACATCAAGATCACCGACAACGCGATTATTCCTATGAAGGAGCGCGTTGCAGATATTAAGTACGATCCAGTTCGCTGGTTAGGTACAAAGATCCGCAAGCGCGAAGGCTTATAATTTCTTCATGAAGTTATTGGTCCGCTGGGCCGCATTAGCACTTTCCTTTTGGGTTGCCACGGTATTGATTCCTGGAATCAATGTTCAAGGTGGTTTCACAACATACCTGTGGGTTGCACTGCTATTTGGTTTGCTCAATGCAACGCTAGGTTCATTACTAAAACTGCTCACACTTCCTGCAGTTATTTTGACCTTGGGACTATTTCTTGTAGTGGTTAACGCATCGATGTTGATGTTAGTTGCACGTTGGAGTGACAAGCTAGAGGTTGAAAACTTCTGGGCTGCAATCTTTGCGGCAGTAATAATCAGCGTAGTCACCAGATTAGTTTCAACCGTTGGCAAGAAAGCACTCCCACTCTGAAATCCTTAGTGTTGGTTTCGGTGGGCGGTATCGCTGGAACTCTTGCACGGTACGGCATCGGTGCCTTCTTTCCTGATGATCGCCAAGGCACACTGATTGCAAATGTTGCTGGCGTAGCGTTAGCCGCAGCTCTACTAGTGTTGATGGAACGCCGCGGAATCAGCCAATTACGCCTACTTTTACTTCCTGGATTCTGCGCAGGTTTTACAACTTTTTCTGCAGTTACAGCACACTCTCTTGAACCTATTGAGGGTGGAATGCTCTTTCTAGCAAGCAATGTCTTCCTTTCACTTCTTGCAGTAATTGTTGTGCTGCCATTAGCGCGTAAGTGGATACCGGTGCGTTCATGAAGATGGCGCTAATTGTTTTTGGAGCTGCAATTGGCGGGCCGATGCGATTTGTGGTTGATCAAAAGATTCGCACCCACACAACCAAACCCTACGGAATCTTTGCGGTAAACATCCTTGGATCATTTCTTCTTGGCCTCACTTATGGCAGAGTCGAAGAAGGTTTTGATCTCTTTGCAATTGGTTTTGCAGGTGCTTTCACAACATGGTCAACATTTATGTTGGATATCTATCTTGCTTATGAATTAAAACGCCACAAAGAGGCAGCCATCAACCTTTTGATGTCATTAGGTTTTGGTTTGTTAGCTGCGTGGATTGGTTTGCAGTTAGCGTAGAGAAGCCATCCAGGCTTCAATCTCATCTGGATGATGAGGAATGTGCTCGCTTAAGTTAAGGCAACCATCTTCTGTAACAACAACATCATCTTCAATACGGATACCAATACCTCGGTATTCAGCAGGAAATAGTTCATCATCAGGTTGGATATAAAGTCCTGGTTCAACAGTTAGGCACATTCCAACTTCTAATACTCCATCTCGATATTGCTCAGCACGCGCGTGAGCGCAATCATGCACATCCATGCCCAGCATGTGGCTCACACCATGCAAAGTCCAACGCTTATGGAATCCAACTGCTGGATCCATAACCTCATCCAAAGTCATCTTGATGATTCCCATATCAATTAATCCTTGTGCCAAAACTGTGTGACTAGCTTTGTTAATTGCTAAGAACTTTTCACCTGGTTTAATCGCTGCAATACCTGCCTTTTGTGACTCGTAAACAAGCATGTATAGAGCGCGTTGGGCTGGTGTGAATTTTCCATTGATAGGCAATGTTCTGGTGATATCTGCCGTGTAGTACGAATCAACTTCAACGCCGGCATCTAGAAGTAAAAGATCTCCGTTTTTCACAGCACCGTCATTGCGGTTCCAGTGCAACACACATGCGTGTGAACCAGATGCAGCAATCGTGTTGTAGCCAAGATCATTTCCTTCAATACGAGCACGACCAAAGAATGCAGCTTCCACAACTCGCTCTCCGCGAGGTGTTATCACAGCAGCCGGTAATGCGCGGATTACATCGTTAAAGCCACGATGGGTGGCATCAACAGCCTTTTGCATCTCCGCAACTTCGTAATCATCTTTAATCAAACGAGCAACTGAAACAAACTCAATTAACTCAGCTTCGCGCGCATGTGGCTTAACTGTTGAATCTACGATCTCATCAAATCCATGCAGCGCTGCAGCCTTAGTTCCCTTGAGGAAAGCTTCTAGCTCTTCAATCTTTCTAACTTCAATTCCGTATCGCTCAGATGCTTCTTCAGTTGTGAAGCGGCGACCTACCCAAAGTTCACCATTTTTAGCATCTGTATAGAAAGCAGCTGTGTCGCGAGTTGAACGAGGATTAATAAAGAGAATAGGTGCGTGGCCTGAACCACTTGGTTCCATGACCAACACTGAATCTGGATTAGCTTCCACGCCTTGCACGCCGGTGTAGTAAGCAAAGGCGGTGTGTGGGCGATATAAATAATCTGTGTCATTGCTGCGTTGCTTTGCAGCACCACTTGGAAGAACTAAACGCAATCCAGTAAAGGCGGCAGATAACTTCTCGCGGCGCTCAACGCAGTGCGCGATTACTTCATCTTGATGAATTCCAGTTAAAGGTGTTGGTGCCCAGCCGGTGGACATGAACTCGGCAAAGGCTTCAGATGGTGCAACATCGTAAACACGTTTTGCGCCTCTATCTAACGCCTTATCTGAATTCTCCATAAGGCCAGCCTATAAGAGGTTTACAGAAAAGCTTTATTTAACTGTAAAGGCAATTTCCTTAGCGGGGGTTGTCACTAATTTAGGCTTAACAACAATGAATCGGGCGGCAAATGTGTACTTTCCCTTTGAAAATGCAGGTGCATCGACCTTGTCGCCATACTCGTTGATAAAGCTCTTGGGCTTGCTGCAAAAAACCATTTCCTTTTCACCCACCCAAGCATCTTTGCCTTGGGTGCCCTTGCCGTTTCCAGGTTGCACATAGACCGACTGCGCTTCGTTCTTATCTTTTGAGTATAAACCAAACATCACATAAGCGTTAGGGAAAAAGTATGACTTATCGATTGTGTATTTAATATAAACATCTTTACAACCCTTTGGATCCATAGTTACTGAATCAACAACCGTGTATGTGAGTACTGTTTTCTTGTTGTAAACAATCTTGTCTGTAATCGTTGCGGCGTTAGCCGGCGAAAGGTTGGAAGCAAGAAAAATTAATGCTAGTGTAAAGATGCGTAGTTTCATTGAGAAAGCGTAAATTCCAGCAAGGAACCTGTCAAAAAATAATCGCCTTTAAAGTGAACAGAAGGTGAACACGCCAAGTATTTTTTGTTTGACACATGCAATACATTCACCTAATGAAGCTGATGACCACAATCATGACTGGGTGGATGCTGGCCGTGGCAACAATTATTCCTTCACATGCTCACACAAGTGGAGCAACGACAGTTCATGAGATCACTCAAGAGACAGCACCGAATGCAACTTTAGATATTCAGAAAGATCCAACCGGCGGATTTAATGTTCAAGTTGTAACAACAAATTTTGTGTGGCGACCAGAAATGGCGTCAATGAAACATGTGCCTGGAGAAGGTCACGCCCATGTTTATTTGGATGGTCGCAAAATAATGCGTATCTACAATGAATGGTTTCACTTAAACACTTTTCAATTTTCATCACGATCTGGCGAACAATTACTTAGTATTGAATTTGTAGGTAACGATCACGCCCCATACACAATCCAAGGAATGCCAGTTGGTGCGGAGCAAATAGTTGATGTCCCAAGTGATGAGATTCAGCCTGCCTCTAAAGACAACAACGCTTTGCTCTTTGGCTTGATATTTCTTGTGGTGATTGGCGCAGGAGGGTTACTTTTTAGGCTTCGCCGAGGCAAGTAAGACGCTGCCCACTTGAGGTTGTATTCTTTACCCGTACAAGGAGACGTCGCATAGCCCGGTCGAGTGCGCCTCACTGCTAACGAGGTAAGGTGTTAAAGCCTTCAGGAGTTCAAATCTCCTCGTCTCCGCAAGTAATACCAATCAAGGAGATCTGTTGCCTACATTTAAAATAGCAATTGTTGGCGCAGGCCCTGCAGGTTATTTCGCTGCGCAAGCTCTTCAAAATCTAGCCAATGATGATCGCATATTTGAAATCGACATGATTGAGCGCCTTCCAACCCCGTGGGGATTGGTTAGAAGCGGTGTGGCACCAGATCACCCAAAGATTAAGACTGTTTCAAAAGTCTTTGAAAAGATTGCATCACAAGAAACCTTTAGATTGTTTGCAAATGTAGAAATCGGAAGCGATATCTCTGTTGCACAGCTACAAGAAAAGTATGACGCAGTCATTATTGCAACTGGATCTTCGCACGGAAAGACACTTGGTATCCCAGGTGAAAACCTACGTGGATCCTTATCGGCAGCAACTTTTGTTCCTTGGTATAACGCACACCCAGATTTTGTTGGTGTTGATACACCACTAGATGCTGACACAGCCGTAGTTATTGGTGCTGGCAATGTCGCGATGGATGTTGCGCGCATGTTGGCATTAGAGCCAAGTGAGTTAGATCCAACTGACACAGCAGATCATGCAATTGATGCCTTTAAGCAGAGCAACATCCGCAAGGTCTATATCAGTGCACGCCGTGGACCAGAGCATGCAGCTTTCACATCACCTGAATTACGTGAACTTCCAAAGCTAGAACACACCAATGTCATTATGAACAAGGAAGACATTGACGCTGCGATTGTGCGTGCTGGAGATGCTCCTGAAAAAGATGTGAAGAGTAATTTGGATGCGATGTTGTTAATTGCTGAAAACCCAAAATCTGAGCATGAACGCACCATGCAATTTCTATTCCAGCACACCCCGAAAGAGATACTGGGAACAGATCGCGTTGAAGGAGTTGTGTATTCAACGCCTAATGGCAATGTGACCATTAAGTGTGGTCTTGTTATTACCGCTATTGGCTATCAAGCCCACGGCATTGAAGGTGTTCCTTATGAAAACGGCAAAGTTGTTAACAACGATGGCCGCGTAAAAGACAATTTGTATGTTGTTGGTTGGGCAAAGCGCGGGCCATCAGGTGTGATTGGTACAAATAAATCAGATGCAGCAGCGGTTATAGAGCTTCTAGTCTCTGATCTAAAGAGTCCAAAGAGTGGTGGAGATGTAACAGAACTACTGACCCACCAAGTTGTTGTTTCACAAGAGCATTGGCAAAAGATCAACGGAGCAGAAGTTGCAGCCGGTGAACCAAAGGGTAAACCTCGGGTTAAGAGTGTGGACCGAACAGAGTTGTTAAAGCACGCAGGGTTGTAACTTTTAACCTTCTCGCAACCATGTCGTAACCTTCTGACAGCGCGATAGGAATTTACTGCTGGTTAGATTCAGGTATGACTAAAACCCTCTCATCCCGCAAAATCTTTAGCTTGGGCTCACTTGCCCTTGCTACATCACTACTAGTTTCATTACTAGTTCCATCAGCGCAGGCAAACACATATTCGTTGCCTAACGCTCCAACAAGTGTTACCTCCTATATTGGCGCTAAGGGCGTCGTTGTTCGCTGGGTAGCTGGCGCAGAAGTTGCACCAGGAGTTATCGGCCACGTTGTTTCAGCAGGTGCTGGCTCATGCCCAATTTTTGTTCCAATCAAGAATAACTCTGTTGTAACAATGCCAGTTGTTACTGGTCAACCAGCAGGTACACCTGTTGTTCAGGCTGTTAACGCATACGGTTTTTCAAAGCCAACTAAGTCCAGCAAGAGCTACACCGCTGCAGAATTGGCAACAGTTGCATCTTCTGCAAATAAGGCTGTTCAAGTTCTCCAGCTCAGCGACCTCCACGGCGCAATTGAAGTTGGTAACTCATTTGGTGCACCTCTACTTGTAAGCAACTGGGATGCAGATCGCAAAGCCAATGCTGCAACAGTTGCATTCACATCAGGTGACAACATTGGTGCTGCTCCTCCAATCTCAACGGAGTTTGAAGAGCTTCCAACAATTGAAACTCTTAACGCCATGAAGCTAGATGCTGGTGCATTTGGTAACCATGAGCACGATAGAAACATTGCACACGTTCAAAAGATTATTGGGGCCTCTGATTTCCAGTGGGTTGTTTCTAACTACAACGAGGGAGCACTAGATGCTCTTAAGTCAGGCACAAAGCAGGCTAAGAGTTACACAATTATTGAGCGTGCTGGCTTAAAGATCGGTGTCGTTGGTGCCAACACATCAGAGACAATCGAACAAGTTTTCCCAGGAAACCTTGATTACACTGATGCAGCAGGTGCCAAGAAGACAATCACAATCGACCCAGGTGTTACCGGTATCAACAAGGCAATTGTTGATGCAAAGGCAGCAGGCGCTGACCTTGTGATTGCGCTAGTTCACCAAGGATGGCTAGAGAACGCCGATGGTGTTTCTAAGGGTGTTCTGAACACAATGGCAGGACAAATCAAGGGCGCTGCTGCAATCTATGGTGGTCACAGCCACCAGAGTTTTGCATCAGTAATCCCAGGCAGCCCACGCGTTGCACCAGTTGTCATAGGGCAAACTCGCAACTCAGGTGTTGAATACACACGTACTCAGATCTGTATGAAGTACGGAAAAGTTGTTGGACAATCAATCGAGCACGTATTAAAGGCTGCATCAGCAACAATGACTACTGGTGTCGTATCGACAGTTACTACTCAAGATGTAGCAGCTGCTGCAATGGTGAAGAAGTACAAGGATCAACTATCTGCAAAGCTTGATGTCAAGATCGGTCAAGTTTCAGGAGTATTCCCACGTGGAGGATCACCGGCTGTTGAACGTTCAGGTGAAACACCAATGGGTAACTACATCGCAGACTTGATGCGCGCTAAGTACAAGACTGACTTTGCAATCCAGAATGGTGGCGGTATCCGTGACACATTCCCTGCGAAGACATATACACCTGCAGCAACAGGCCTTGTTCGCACAGGTACCGGTCCACTAGATGTAACTCTCGGTGATGCATTCACTGTGTTCCCATTTGGTAACCAGATTGCAACAACAGTTGTTACAGGTGCAAACCTTTGGAAGGCACTTGAAAACGGAGTTGGTGGTAACTATCCAGGAGATGGTCGCTTCCCACAGGTCTCAGGACTTAAGTTCTCATTTGATTCTTCAAAGCCAATTGGTTCACGTATCGTCGAAGTTACAAAGCTTGACGGAACTGCGATTGCAAAGGATTCAAAGGAGTACACACTTACAACACTTGATTTCCTAATCTACGGTGGCGATGGATACCTCAATGTATTCTCACCATCACAAGCTAAGGTTCAAGGCGCACTACTAGATGTATTTGTAGATGCACTTAAGGCTGACCTAGCTGCTAAAAAGGTAACTCAAGTTCCTGCAGCAGATGGCCGAATCAAGAAAGTTGGCTAATACTTAAGTAATCACACAAAGGGCGTCCGTTGATTCGGGCGCCCTTTGTGCTTGATTTATAAGGGTTTTAGGGCATTTGGGTGCTGCATAAAAAGCAGGTACTATTGCACTTCACAAATAAATAAGCGTGCGTAGCTCAACGGATAGAGCATCTGACTACGGATCAGAAGGTTAGGGGTTCGAATCCCTTCGCGCGCACAAGTTAAGCTCTCGGTGCCTTTCACACCGGGGGCTTTTCTTCTTTTTAGTAGGGTTCAGACATGGCCACCATTCTTCTGACAGGCTTTGAGCCTTTCGGAACAGCAACCTCAAACCCTTCCGGCGAGATTGTTAAGCAGATTAGCGGCGACAATATTGTTATCGCGATCTTGCCTGTGGCTTATGCGGGATCTGCAGAACGACTGTTGGCATTAATTACAGAACACAATCCAGATGTTGTTATCTGTTTAGGTCAAGCAGAAGGTCGCACTCAGATTACCCCGGAAAAAATTGCTATCAATTTAGATGATGCACGTCTTGCAGATAATGAAGGCGTGCTGCGCAATGATGTGAAGATTTTTGAATCCGGCCCAGACGCTTATTTTACAACTCTTCCTATAAATAAGATGGTTGAAGCAATCAAAGCAAAGGGAGTTCCAGCTGCAGTTTCCTTAAGTGCTGGTGCTTTCTTATGTAATCATGTTTTCTATGTTGCACAAAACAAGTTTGCAGGCACAAAGGTGCGTAGTGGTTTTGTTCATGTGCCATTAATGGATTCGCAGGCTCCCGAGTTTCCGGGGTTGCCTACGATGCCGTTAGATCAGATGGTTACAGCTGTTCGAGCTATGCTCGAAGTGCTTTAGCAAACTCGCGGAAATCTTCAACAAGTAGATCAATCTCTTTTTGGCCATGTGCCAAAGAGATCAACCACTGCTCATCAAGTCCTGGAGGAGTGATGATTCCGCGGTTTAGAGCAAATAACCAGTGTGCTTCTGCGATACCAAAGTCTGTTGCTTTGTAATCACGGTAGTTGCGAACTGGTGTTGTGGACCATGTAACACAGCCCTTAACACCAAATCCAACTGTGTGTGCAGGCAATTGGTACTCATCAATGATTTCACTGATGCGATCTAATGCTTGCTGATTAAGTGCTTCAGCATCTGCCAGAGCTTGATCAGAACAAAGGCGATCAATTGCACGAACACCGGCCATTGCAAGGGGATTACCGTTGAATGTGCCGAAGTGCGCCATCTTGCCGTTTGTAACAAAATCCATGTACTTCTTTTTTCCACCAAATGCAGCCAAAGGAACTCCGCCACCAATTGATTTAGCAAGAGTAATTAGATCTGGCTCAACACCTAAGCGAACTGATGCACCATGTGCACCTGCTGTTAAGCCTGTCTTTACTTCATCAAAAATAAGAATGACGTTGTACTCATCGCAGAGTTCACGAACACGCTCTAGGTAGCCAGCATCAGGCAAGATAATTGCAAGGTTTTCTAGAACTGGCTCAACAATGAAGCAAGCAATCTTTGAAGCATTCTTTTCAAACATTGCCTCAAGTGCAGGAATATTGTTGTAAGGAACAACGTAAATATCCCCTGGTACCAAGTTGGAATCCATCACCGCAGTTGGCTCTTCTGGATCGCCAGCCTTGTCTAGAGGTGGTTTGGCTGAAACAACAAAGGGATCGTAGCTACCGTGGTAGCCGCCCTCTACTTTAAGAATTCCCATTTTATCTGAGGCTGAGCGTGCAACACGAACTGCATACATCGTTGATTCAGTTCCGCTATTAGTAAAGCGAACCTGATCAATCTTAAATCGCTTGCAAATCATTTCTGCAGCATCAGTTGAAATTGGTGATGGTGTAACAAAAAGCATTCCCGTGGTTAAGGAAGTTTGGATCTCTTCAATAACAGTTGGGTTTAAGTGTCCGGCAAACATCGCACCAAAGCCCATTGATAGATCTAGGAGCTGGCGACCATCAACATCGGTCATGTATGCGCCCTTGGCCGAGACGATTGAGATTGGGTATGGATCCCAGTGCTGGAAGCTAGAGGTAACGCCTAAAGGCAAGGATTTAAAGGAACGGTGGCTCTCTTCAGCGCTCTTGCCGGTACTTTTAGTAAATAGTTCCCATTCTTGCTTGAGAATAGCTTCGACCCGCTTCGGGTCTACTGGAACTGATGTTGACGGGACAAATCGATATGTTTGCTTGTGGTTACTCTGTGTCAGCATTTGTAAAACTTGTACGGCAAAGGTTTCAGCTTTTGAAACTCGTTTGAGAAGTACTCTCCCGGTTCGTTTTTAGTTAATTTCTTAACTAGCCGTAATTCTCTCACTCTTTAATTAAAAAGCAACCCCGTTAGACTCACGGCATGCGTAAAGTCCGGGTGTTTTTGGCCTTTTTATTGGCTTTTTTGGCAATAAATGGGGTTTCTTACGCATCCGACACTATTCCCTTAAGTTGTGCAAAAAAGACAAATTATGCAATTCGTATATCCAATGTAATAAAAGGGTGTGAAAAAACTGAAGTTTCTTTGGGGGCCGGCGCAATACCCCGCTCACTCATTCGTCCCAACCAAATAGATAAACAACTTATGAATCGCTTCAAGGCTGCGCAAGCTGCTGCAAAAAAGGAGGGACAAGCACTCTATATTGCTTCAGGTTTTAGATCACTTGATCGCCAAAAGGTTTTGTTTGCCCAAGCTGTTAGAAAATATGGAAGTGCAAACGAGGCAAGTAAATGGGTTTCACCGCCACTTGTGTCACATCATCCATGGGGAGTTGCAATAGATGTTAATTACCCAGATGAACCAGTTGGTGCAGGGTGGTTAGAAGTTAATGGATCAAAGTTTGGTCTATGTCGAGTTTTTGAAAACGAATGGTGGCATTTTGAACCAGTGATCGCGCCTGGTTGGAAATGTCCTGCGTTAGTTCCTGATGCAACCTTTAGTGTTGATTAACGCAGGAAGAGTGCGCGTAATCTGCGTGATGTAACAAAGAGTCCCACAGCAATCATGACTAGGAAGTATGCAATGTGAACAAGAACTCCTGAAGTAATGTTTCCAAACCAGAATGCTCTAACCATTTCGATGCCATGCCAGAGCGGCAAAGCCATAATCATCTTTTCAACCCAATCTGGATAGACAGAGATTGGATATAGGGAGCCAGAGAACAGCGTCATCGGTAGAAGAATGATGTTGATGAAGCCCATCTGTTGGTAAGTCTTGAAGTAAGAGGTGACAGCCATTCCAAATGAAGCAAAACCAAATGCCACTAAAGAGGCGGCAGGAATTGCCAGCAGCGCCCAGAAGCTAGGGGTGAGGCCGAGTGCGGTGACCACAGTAAGGAAACCTAGTGAGTAGATCAGGCCACGAATCAGAGCCCAGCTGATCTCACCAAGTGCGATATCTAGTGGCCCAAGGGGCGTGGAAAGCATTGTCTTGTATAACTTGGATTCATTGAGTTTCCAGAAGACATTCCACGTTGAATCATAAATTGCACCATTCATCGCACTATTTGCGAGTAAACCTGGTGCAATAAACAAGGTGTAATCAATTGTTGTGTCGCCAGTGGTGACATCTCCAACAAGATTTCCCATTCCGTAACCAAAAGCTAATAAGAAAAGAACTGGCTCAACAAAACCTGTAACAACAGGAATCCAATTAGTAGATCTAAATGCGAGCCAACCTCTTTCTAGTAAGACATAAGGACGGCCGGCATACATCGCCGTAGATTTACTTCTTTCTGCAATTTCAACAGCAGCACTCACTTTGCCAACCTCCGTTCAAATTGGCGCATCGCAAGGACAATTCCAGCTGCAACGAGAGTAGATAAAAAGATTAGGTGAACAATTACCATAACATTACTGATTCCGTAATCGTAAGCAGCTTCACGACCGAGTTCTGTGGCATGCCACAAAGGAGATACCCAACCAATTGGCTGCAAGTAAATTGGCATTGATGACAGAGGAAAGAATGTGCCAGAGAACAAGAACATTGGCATAATCACAAGACGGCCAAGAATATTAAAGAATTGATCATCCTTTTCAATCTTTGCTGCAGCAAACAAAATAACCGCACCAAATGCTGCGCCACCAAAAATAGCCACTGGCACCAGCAAGGCGCTAACGCCAAAGTCAACAACATTAAATGCAAGTAAAAGAATGTAGTAAATGCTTACTGAAAAAATTGCTCGGCAGATTGCGGCAAGATAAACACCAATTGCGATCTGACGACCAGTAATTGGTGTTGCATTTTGGGCAAAGAAAAGCTTGCGCCACTTAAAACCTTCGATGGTTGGGAAGACAGTTTCATCCATAACACCTGTAATAGCGGTGCTTGCCAGCAAGGCGGGTGCGATGAAAGCAATGTATTTGATGCCATTTGTACCGCTAGTGCCAGAACCTTGTTCTACAAGCACGCCAATGCCAATACCCACTGCGATCAAGTAAAACAAGGGGTTTCCGATGTCTACGGCAGCGATAATCGCCTTCCATTTAGACATAGATTTCAAACGCGCTGAAGCTATATACAAAGCTCCAAAGCGTTGAATCTGCGGAACATCAATACCTGTGTTCATTCAATCAATGTTCTTCCGGTTAAACGTAAGAAGACATCTTCTAGTGAAGAGCGTCGAACTAAAGAGGTAGTTGGGTGCATTTTTGCTGCAGCAATTTGTTCTAGTAGTTTTTCGCCATCTTCGGTATACATCAAGATGCGATCAGGCAAAGTTTCCATACGCTCACACATTTGTGACAACTGCGGGGCAACCTCTTTATTTCGGTCGCTACCAAAGCGAACTTCGAGAACTTCCTTGCTTGAATACTCTTTGATCAAACCTTGAGGCGTGCCCTCGGCCATGATCGCGCCTTTGTCCATTACAACAAGTCGATCACATAACTGTTCTGCCTCATCCATGAAGTGAGTAGTTAGAACGAGAGTTACGCCTTGTTCTTTCAAGCGGAACAAGCGATCCCACAAAATATGTCGCGCTTGTGGATCAAGACCAGTAGTTGGTTCATCAAGTAGCAAAATATCTGGTTCACTCACTAGACCGCGTGCAATTGTTAAACGACGCTTCATACCACCACTGAGTGCTTCAACCTTTACATCACGCTTTTCTTCAAGCTGTGCGAACTCAAGAAGCTCTTCGATCTTTGCCTTAATAAACTTCTTTGAAAGACCAAAATAGCGACCATAGATATAGAGGTTTTCGCTAACTGTTAGTTCACCATCAAGGTTGTCTTGCTGTGGCACAACTCCTAAGTGTGCGCGAACGAGCGGACCAAACTTTTCAGGGTCTTTATCCAAGATTTCAACAGTTCCCGATGTGCGGGTAGATGTTGCCGCCAAGATGCGCATAGTTGTTGATTTTCCAGCACCGTTGGGACCCAATAATCCGAAGGACTCACCCTTAGCGACATCAAAGTCAATGCCGTCTACAGCGGTGAAATCTCCGAAAACCTTGGTCAACCCACGTACAGATATGAGTGGTTTAGACATTCTTCTATTCTACCTGAGTATTGTTTGCCTACGTGCGATTCATAAACGAACCAACCCACGACCTCACCTATGACGATGTTTTCATGGTGCCAAGCAGATCCGAACTTTCATCCAGAATGGATGTTGATCTTTCAGCAATAGATGGAACCGGAACGACAATTCCTTTAGTTGTTGCAAATATGACAGCTATTGCAGGACGTCGTATGGCAGAGACAATGGCACGTCGAGGCGGGTTAACTGTTATCCCACAAGATATCCCACATGCAGTTGTTGATTCAGTCATCAAATGGGTGAAAGAACGTCACCCCTTCTTTGATACTCCTATTACTTTGTCACCCCAATCAACAGTTGCAGATGCTGTCAGCTTGTTACACAAGAGAGCACATGGGGCGGTAGTAGTTGTTGAGGGCGGTAAGCCCGTAGGAATCATTACTGAGGATGATTGCAAGAGTGTTGATCGCTTCACACAATTACATCAGGTAATGAGTAAAGACTTAACCACAATGCCAGACACACTTGGTGCTCGTGAAGCATTTGAATTCTTAAATCAACATCGCCACAAGTTGGCACCAGTGATTGCAAAAAATGGTGACTTAGTAGGAATCATGACAAGACTTGGCGCACTGCGTGGAACTTTGTATTCACCAGCACTTGATGCACAGGGCAAGTTGCGCATTGCAGCAGCGGTTGGCATTAATGGCGACGTTGCAGCCAAAGCAGCAGCACTAATTGCATCTGGTGCAGATGTATTAGTTGTTGATACCGCTCACGGTCACCAAAAGAAGATGCTTGAAGCATTAGTTGCGATTCGCTCGGTTAACCCAAGTATTCCAATCGTTGCTGGCAACGTTGTTACAGCCCAAGGAGCTCATGATTTAGTAGAAGCGGGTGCAAACATCATCAAGGTTGGCGTGGGACCTGGTGCGATGTGTACGACGCGTATGCAAACAGGTGTGGGACGCCCACAATTTTCAGCTGTTTTGGAGTGTGCAACAGAGACTAAAAAGCTTGGCGCACACGTCTGGGCAGATGGTGGAGTTCGCCATCCTCGCGATGTCGCACTGGCACTTGCTGCAGGCGCGTCACAAGTAATGATCGGATCCTGGTTTGCAGGAACATATGAGTCTCCTGGGGATCTACAAAGTGATGCAAATGGTCGCTTGTACAAAGAATCCTTCGGAATGGCATCTGCTCGCGCAGTTGCAGCTCGAACATCACAGGAAGATGCCTTTGATCGCGCTCGCAAAGCGCTCTTTGAAGAAGGAATCTCAACTTCTCGGATGTATTTAAACCCAGCTCGTCCTGGTGTTGAAGATCTACTGGATGAAATAATTGCTGGAGTTCGATCCTCATTTACTTATGCAGGTGCAAAGAACATCGAAGAGTTTGCTGAGAAAGCAACTGTTGGCGTTCAATCATCAGCAGGTTACGCTGAGGGACGGCCACTACATTCATCTTGGAGCAATTAACTACATGAGCCAAAAGCCAACCATCATCCTTGCTACAAGCAATGGAGTTGGAATGGGTCACCTCGCACGAGCAAGTGCGGTGGCATTAGCGCTTAAGGATGTTGCTAATCCAATTATTGTTTCAATGGCGGGTGGAATTGCAGAGATTCCAGCATTTATGGGAATTCGTTGCGAGTACATACCAGGCAAAGACCGCATGTGGATGAGTCGAGAAAAATGGGACATATATCTGCGTGATCGATTACTGGCATTAGCTGAAGAAACGAATGCAAAAGTCGTGTCATTTGATGGTGTAATTCCTTACCCAGGTGTAATTGCGGCGAAGAATGCTAACCCTGATTTAAAACTTGTCTGGGTACGTCGTGGCTTATGGCAAAAGAAGCCACAGCGCTTTGTTTTAGGTTTGCAATCAGCGATGATGGATAAAGTTATTGAACCGGGGGACATTGCCCGTTCTTATGATTTTGGACCAACTTCAACACGTAAAGAAGCCGTTTTAACCGCACCTGTTTCTCTTTTCCGCAAAGAGCATGCGATGACACGAGAAGAGGCCCGCAAGGCTTTGGGATTAGATTTAAATCGCCCAACTGTCCTAGTTCAATTAGGAACTGGCGAAGGCGATGTCAATGAAAAGATGACTGCAGCACTTTCAGGGTTACTAGGCTGGAAAGATTTGCAAGTAATTTTAACGAAAGCACCAGTTGATAAAGATGGAAAATCCCTTGCACCCGTTGGTCTAGATCTAAAGGTTGCGCGTTATTTCCCGCTTGCGAAAGTTTTGCATGCTTTTGATGCAGGAATATGTGCAACTGGATATAACGGAGTTCATGAACTGCTACCAGCGCAAGTTCCAACGGTCTTTGTTTCAAATATTCGAGGCACTGATGATCAAGAAGCACGAGCCAAGTGGTGTAATGATTTTGGTTTTGCCTTGCGTGCTGACCAAGCAGATTTAGCTGACATCACCGCGAAGGTGAAGATGTTGCAGGATCCTGCGGTTCGCCAAAGACTGTCAGAAAAGTGCGCTGAACTTCCGGATACAACTGGTGGACAAGAAATTGCAAACATGCTGTACCAATTAGCAACAACTCCAAAAGGTAAAAAGTCCTCAGGGCTTACTTATAAGCGGTTGCTTGTCCAGGATCGCATTAGTCGTGGTTCACGCCATGTGATCATGCTTGGTTTGCGCCGCTTGGCACTTGTTTATCGCTTTTTAAATCCACACATAAAGGTGCAAGAGATAGACCAAGAGCCGCCGGTATTTGGAGAACAAGCTACCGCTGCCGAACTTCACCCGTTGATTAAATCGAGTACCCGATTTGAGCACTTGATTTCAGGTGCCTCGGCTAGTTATCGAAAACGCCGAGAAGAGATAGCATTTGCTGCATACGGAAAAGAAACGGTAATCACAAAAACAAAATGAACTTTCGCACTTGGATTAGAAAGACTCCCGCAGGCCGTTTATTTTGGCGTGTATTCATTGGCGTAGTTGGTGGTGGCGTAACAGTTTTCGGTGCAGTGCTATTAGTTGCCCCAGGCCCAGGTGTTTTAGTTCTCTTAGCAGGCCTTGGAATTTTGGCAACTGAGTTTGCTTGGGCTGGTCGCATAATGATGCGAACTAAGGAAATGGCAAGTAAAGCTGCAGAACGCACAGGAATGAAACCTTGGGTTAAATACTTTTTGATCTCTGGTGGCGCAGTGGTGTCAATCATCACGATTTTCATTTATTACAGTCGGTAGTTCGCGGGTAGGCTTCTCGAATGACTAGAGCCGATACTTCAGTAGAAATTCACGACCTCATTGCAGAGCGTCGTAGTCCACGTTCACTTGATGCAACAGCAACAATTGAAAACCATGATCTATTGGCATTGCTTGAAGCAGCACGTTGGGCACCATCTGCCAACAACCTTCAGCCATGGCGATTAATTGCAGGCAAGAGAGATGACTCAAACTTCACCGCACTCCTTGATTGTCTTGTGCCCTTTAACCAAAGCTGGTCAAAGCGCGCAGCAGCCTTTATCGCAATTGCTGGAACTCCAGCACAAGCAGATGGAACTGCAATACCAACATTTATGTATGACTGCGGATTAGCAGCAGCGCAATTAACTATCGAAGCTCACCATCGCGGATATGTTGTTCATCAGATGGCTGGCTTTGATCATGAGAAAGCCGCTGCGTTATTTGATGGCGCAGTTCCTATTGTGATTATGGCTGTTGGAAAGCAAGCACCTGCAGATCAACTAGAGGGTGCTGCCTATGATCGCGAAGTTGCACCTCGATCACGCAAAGATCTTTCAGAGATCGTTATTGCAGGACTGCCAAACTAAAAACTAGAACGGATCTCCCAAAGATCTGGAAAAGTTGGATTAAACAAGGTGCTGCTTAGGTAGGCAACTCCGCTTGATCCACCACTTCCAATTTTGTGGCCGATAGTTCTTTCCACCATTTTCACGTGGCGATATCGCCATTCCTGCATACCTTCATCGATATCTACCAAACGCTCACAGACCATTGCAGATTCAGGATCATTGCGGTGCACACCTAGCAACACTTCTTGCACAGCAGTGTTTGCAACATAAGCAGTTGATTTGTCGCGATTTAAAACTTCTTGCGGAATTGCATGACCACGCTTTGAAATATAGACAAGAGCCGAATCCCACACACTGTTGCGTGCTGTAATTTCCTTAATCTGTTCTTGAATGTCTAAGGGTAAGTGTCCAGCCATCTTGCTATCACGGCGACCTAACAACGCTTCCACCATTCTAAATTGTGCAGATTGGAAACCACTTGATGATGAAAGATATGAACGGAAGGCGTTGAACTGCAGTGGTGTCATAGTTTCTAGGATGTCGATCTGTGTGACACACACTTTAAGAATAGTTCTGATGCGTCCCAAAATAGCTAGCGAGTAATGTGAATCGCCTGATTCCATAGCAACTTGTGCTTGCTTGAATTCATGAATTAATTGTTTGAACCAGAGTTCATATGTTTGGTGGATGATGATAAAAAGCATCTCATCATGTTCTGGACCAGTAGAAAGTGGGCGTTGGAGTTTAAGAAGCTCATCAACTGCTAAGTAGGAGGTGTATGTAAGTGCTGAATCAAAGTTTTCGCTCATGTGACGCGAGACCCACCTTCTTTAACCTCTTTATAGCGGCCAGATGCCACTAAATCTCGCATGCGTTCGAACCCATCCCAGATTTCAACATATGAAGTTGGAAGGGGAGAGATAGCCAAACGAATTGAATTAGGTGTTCTGTAATCAGGAATCACATTTGAAATCGTGCGCATAGCCACACATATTTGCGCTGCATCAGGATGAACAAGAGAGATATGCCCACCGCGCTCTTCAGCATCACGTGAAGTGTTTAATTCAATGCCAAGTGGTGCTAACCAAGCGTCATATAGCTCGATCATCATCTGAGTACCAATGGCTGCCTTATGGGCAATTGCATCGATGCCAGCTTCTTTAATCATTGAAAAGGCTGTCTGCACGCAACGGATGCCCATCAACGATGGACTAGCAATTTGGAATCCACGAATTGTTTGTGAACGCTCAAAGACCGGTCCCATTTCAAACTGGGCATCTTGGGCAAACCAACCTTGAATAGGAACTTGTAATTCACTTTGCACACGCTTTGAAACATAGAGCCAAGCAGGTGAACCAGGACCAGAGTTGCCGTACTTGTATGTGCAACCAACGCAAAGGTCCACACCATTTGCATCTAGGTTTAATTCAATAGCACCAACTGCGTGGCTGGCATCCCAGACAACTAAAGCGCCGTTGGCACGAACCTGATCTGTAATGGACTTTAAATCTGTTCGAGCACCTGATCGATACTGAATAACTTCAAGAGTCACCATTGCAACATCATCATTTAGATATGGAGCAAGGACTTCAGTTGTGATGCGCTCATGTTTTGCAATCGCTGGGTCTTCATTGTCAATAATGACAAGCTTTAAACCAAACTGCTTTGCTATTCCATCGAGGATGTATCGATCAGTTGGGAAGTTAGCTGCATCAGTAATAATTGTTTTGCGTCCCGGACGTGCGTGAATCGCAGCAAGACATAGTTGGTAGAAGTTAACTGATGTTGTGTCACAGACCAACACTTGTCCTGGACCAGCACCTAATGCTGCTGCGCCTAATAGATCACCAGTTGGCTGTGCTTCATCAACCCAGTGGCTCCAGCCAGTAACAACTTCAGGGCCCCACTCTTTAGTCATGAAATCATTAATTGCTGTAATCGTTGCTTTTGGTAGACGCCCTAATGAATTACCGTCGAGGTAACACATTTCTGGGTCTGAAACCACAAATTGAGATTTGAAATGGGCTAAAGGATCGTTTTTATCTAGCTCTAGCGCGTATTCGCGGTCAGTTACCTTCATGAGGGAAAGGTACGCTCTCCTACCGTGGCGCGCAATGTTGTAAACATCGAAGATGTCTCTAAAGCCTTTGATATCAAAGAGCTCTTAGTAGGCGTCTCTCTTGGTGTTTCCGAAGGCGATCGAATTGGAATTGTTGGACGAAATGGTTCAGGCAAAAGCACATTAATGAAGGTTATGGCAGGGATCGAACCTCCTGATTCTGGGCGAGTGACAAAATCAAACACTGCAAAGATCGGTTTGCTATCACAAGTTGATTTAGCAAACCCTGAAAGTACCGTTGGTGAAGTTGTATTGGGCGATACTGAAAAACATGAATGGGCTAGTGATCCAAACATCCGCGAAGTATTTACTGGACTATTTGGAAGCTTTGATGATCACATCTTTGATCGCAAGTTTGGACAACTATCTGGCGGGGAACGCAGACGTGTTGGTTTAGCAAAGTTGCTCATTAATGAATTAGATCTAATACTTCTGGATGAGCCAACAAACCACTTAGATGTTGAAGGTGTTGCTTGGCTTGCTAGCTACATTAATGACCGACGAGGTTTAGCCGTTGTTGTTGTAACACACGATCGTTGGTTTCTAGATGCAGTAACAGATCGCACCTGGGAAGTTGTTGAAGGCAAAGTTGAAGAGTATGACGGCGGATATAGCGCATTTGTATTATCTAAAGCAGAGCGCTCCCGCCAAGCATCTGTCATGGATCAGCGCCGCAATATGTTGATTAAGAAAGAACTTGCCTGGCTTCGCCGCGGAGCACCTGCACGAACATCTAAACCAAAGTTTCGCATTGATGCTGCAAATGTTTTGATTGCAGATGAACCAGCACCACGTGATCCAGGCGAGTTGTTGAAGTTTGCACTGAACCGTTTAGGTAAGACGGTGTATGAAGCACATCATGTGCAGGTAAAACTTGGTGATAATGAGCTTATTGATGATCTGTATTGGAATATTGGCCCAGGTGATCGCATCGGAATCGTTGGCGTTAACGGTGCTGGCAAAACAACATTAATGCGCACCCTTACCGGTGAAATCCAACCAACTGCCGGCAAGTTAGTAACAGGTGTGACTGTTAAGGCAGCGTTTTTAACTCAGCACTTAGATGAGTTAGATCCAACCTGGCGAGTTCTAGAAGCGGTTGAAAAAGTCGCTAACAGAGTTGAGATTGGTGGCGGACGCGAACTATCTGCCTCACAACTATGCGAGCGGTTAGGTTTTGATCGAGAATCTCAGTGGACTCCGGTTGGTGATTTGTCAGGCGGTGAAAAGCGTCGTCTGCAACTAACTCGTTTATTGATGGATAGCCCCAACGTTTTGCTGCTAGATGAGCCTACAAATGATTTTGATATTGAAACATTGACTGAGTTAGAGGATTTGTTGGATAGCTATGGCGGCACATTGATTGTTATTTCTCACGATAGGTATTTCCTAGAGCGTGTGTGTGATCGATTTGTTGGCTTACTGGGAGATAAAAAAGTTCGTGATTTACCTCGTGGAGTTGATGAATACTTAGAACAGCGCAGCGAGGCAATGAACTCTGTTGAAGTAGTTGTTAAGGAGAAGAAAACATCTAACGCTGCAGAGCAGCGACAGCTAAAGAAAGACCTAACACGACTTGAACGCCAGATGGAAAAATGTGCTGCCGCTATTGCAGCCTTAACTGCCGAGCAAGAGACGGCAGCCTTTGACGCTGATCGTCTGGTCGCAATTGCATCAGAGCTTGTAGTTTTGAGCACAGAGGCGACAAAACTTGAGGAAGATTGGCTGCTCGTCACGCTTTCTTTAGAGGGTTGAGATAAAATTTAGCCATGAGCCAAATTTCACACGCAATAGAAGTAGTTCTCTTTCGCTCTCGCTTTTTACTCGCTCCGCTTTATCTAGGTTTAGTGGGGGCACTAGTTCTTCTGACCTACCGATTCCTTGTTGAATTCATTCACATCTTTGAAAAAGTAGGCGAATCAAGTGCTCAAACCTTCACATTAGATCTACTAGCTCTACTAGATCTAACTTTGCTAGCCAACCTGATTTTGATGGTCATATTTGCCGGATATGAGAACTTTGTCTCTCGCATTGATGTGGCAACTGAATCAAAGGATCGTCCACACTGGATGGGAACAATTGACTTTAGTGGCCTAAAAATTAAGTTAATTGGCTCTTTAGTTGCGATCTCAGTAATTGAGCTACTAAAGGATTTCATTGAGCTATCTGGCGACGCTGAAGTTGGCGAAGGAACTGTGTGGCGTGTACTTATTCACCTTACCTTTGTTCTTTCAGGTGTTTTATTTGCACTCATGGACTGGATCGCAGATAAGCGCGAATTTAAGGGAACTCACAACTAACTGTTCACCTAGTTTTTCCTTAAGCGTTTCTGTCTGTATGTGAACCGTTTCCTGTCTGCACCGCAGAATTCTCCCAAACCTCTACTTAGGAATGGGAAAAATGAAACTATCTAAGCCAATCTTGGCTGGCGCAGCGGTTGTAACAGCTGTTGCATTTGCTGCCTCAGCTTTTGCTTTGGGCGGAAAGCCAGTTTATGTTCTCTCAAAGAACGCAGCAGTTGATATCAAAGCTATTGCAACTGTAGGCGACGCAGTCACAGGCACAATGGTTCGCGGTATTCCAGATGGAATGGGCGCATACGACAACGGTCGTGGTGGAATCACACTTCTATCAGTTCACGAAGTTTCAACAGGTAACGCTTTTGCTCTAAAGGGTAAGTCAACAACTGCTCCATGGGGAACTTCAATTACAAAGTTCACTGTAAGCAAGCAAAGCAAGGCAGTAACTCGAGTCGAACAATTCATGCAGAAGGTTAACTTCTACAACTACACAACAGGCAAGTACCAGGAGACTCCAGCAGGTGCAGCACCAGCAGGTGCAACACCAGGTTTCTTTGACTGGGGTATCAGCCGTTTCTGTTCAGCAACATATGCACCAGCAGGAACTTTTAGCCATAACGGCGTTGGATACGAAGGTGGATTGTTCTTGTCAGGTGAAGAAACAGGCGATGAGTCTCGTGGATTCGCATTTGATGAAGATGGAACCGGATACCAGCTTCCACGTATGGGAATGATGTCATTTGAAAACATCATGCCATCACTCAAGCCAGGTGCTAACACTGTAGTAGTAGCTGCAGAAGATGGATCAGCAACAGATAGCCAGCTCTATGTTTATGCTGGAAAGAAGCAGTCAACAGGTACTGCAATTGATAAGGCTGGCCTAACAAATGGCGACCTACATGTTCTAAACATTCCAACAGTAAAGAGTGACAACCTATTCCGTACAACAGTTGGCAAGAACAAGAAGGTTGCAGCTGAGTTTGTAAAGGTTAACTGGGACACAACAACTTCAGCATTTGCCAAGGAATCCCGCGAAAAGGGAACAACAATGGCACGCGTTGAAGATGGTCACTGGGACCCAAGCAATCCAAATGTTTTCTACTTTGTAACAACAGAGTCAAACAAGGATCCAATCGCAACAGCACCAAACCCAGCTACACCAACAGTTTCTCGTGATGGTGGAGCTCTATGGCGCTTAACATTCAAGGATGCACAGAACCCTGCAGCAGGAGCAGAGATTGAAATGCTTCTAAACGGTGGAGAGTCTGTTTACATGTCAAAGCCTGACAACATCACAGTTACAGAAGATGGCAAGTACATCTTGATTCAGGAAGATCCAGGCAACAACTCATTACTAGCTCGCATCGTTGCTTACCGAGTTTCTGACTCAAAGCTTGCTGTGGTTGCACAGTTTGATGCAAACAAGTTCCTTAAGGGTGGATCTGAATTCATCACTGAAGATGAAGAGTCATCTGGAATTATCGATGCAACTAAGTTGCTCGCTAAGCCAGGAGATACAAACTCTTACTTCTTCTTTAACGCACAGATTCACAATCCAGCAGGAGCGATTGCTGCACGTCCAGACCTAGCGGGCCGTAGCGCTGCTAAGAAGGAAGCAATCAACACTGCAACAGTTGAGGGTGGTCAGTTCTACGTAATGACAATCTCTAACTGGGACACCGTATTTAACGGATAAGTAATCAATAAGGCTAAAGCCGGGCGGGCTACGAGGGTCTCGCCCGGCTTTTGCTTTTCTCCGATAATCTCGCTCAGTGCGCTTAGATTTATTAGCAGCCCTTTCTGGGGCGATGATTGCCCTGCAAGCCCGTGCTAACGGAGAGCTTTCACATCGCTTAGATAATGGATTACAAGCAGCGCTAGTTTCCTTTAGTTCAGGTTTATTGATAATCCTTTTGATTACGCCCTTCTCTCCACATATCAAAGAGGGAATTAGAAACCTACGAGGCGCAATTTCTCGCAAAGAAATAGCCCGTTGGAAGTTACTAGCGGGCGCACTTGGCGGAAGTTTTGTCGCTATCCAGACCCAAATCGTGCCGCTGATTGGCGTTGCGATCTATTCAGTGGCATCTATCGCAGGCCAAACTGCAATGTCTTTAGTTGTTGATCGGATTGGGCTAACTGGAGGCGGGAAGAAACTTATTTCACCTCGCCGAGTATTGGCTGCGGCGCTAACTGTGCTTGCAGTCCTAGTTTCAGTTTGGGATCGCATTGATGCTAATAATCTTTCAATGATTGCAGTTACCGCAGGATGTGTTGCAGGAGCCGTTGTTGGCGTGCAGCGGGCTTTAAACGGTCAGATAAATGAGCACTCCCACCAAAGCTTTACAACATCACTTCTTAACTTCATTACAGGAACCACTTTCTTAGTAATCCTGATTCTTGTTGGGGTTGCACTTGGAAAGAACGAGTTGTCACCACTTCCAGCAGGGCCTTGGTGGATCTACACCGGTGGGGTAATTGGTGTTATCTATATTGCTTTCACATCAACAATTGTTCAACATTTAGGAGTTCTTACATTCACCCTGTTTAGTGTTGGTGGGCAGTTAGCTGGATCTTTGATTATTGACTTGGTATCACCGACCGATGGCGTAAGTGTGAGCGCTTACTTAGTCACTGGACTTGCAATGACTTATATAGGGGTTATCGCCGGTGGCGTAGGTAACTTACGAGTGAAGAAACCACAGAAGCAGTAATAAAGAAAGCCGCAATTCCATAGGAAGAAGTTTTAACCCAAGGCAACGTGGCTGCGTAATATCCAGCCAAAGTAATTCCAACACCCCAAAGCAATGCACCTAGTGCGTTAGCTGATAAAAACTTGTAGTAGTTCATCATTGAAGCACCAGCAATTGGTGGAACAAAGGTGCGAATCCATGGGAAGAATCTGGCAGCAACAACTGCCCACCATCCAGTTTGTTCATAGAAACGTTCTGAACGCTCAATCATCTTCTGAATTCTTGGACCGTTGTGTTTTTCTAGATATGGCCGGCCAATCGTTCTGCCCAGGACAAATCCCACTTGATCGCCAAAGAATGCAGCTAAGAAAATCACTGAAACCAAGATGACGATATTGACTTCACCATGGGCGGCTGCGACCAAGCCAGCGCTAAAGAGAATTGAATCACCTGGCAGAAAAAACCCAAGAAGGATGCCTGTTTCAACAAAAACGATTCCGCCAATGAGCAGATAGAGAAAGAAAGGCGGAATTGATTCGAACTGAGAATCAAAGGATGCAGCTAGTTCAATCACACTGACTTCTTAACCGCCGCCGCTACAGCCTTTACAACGTTGGGATCAAAGACACTTGGCACAATAAATGAGGTGTTGAGTTGTTCCGGTGAGACACATTCTGAAATAGCCGCAGCTGCTGCAAGGAGCATCTGATCTGAAATCTTATGCGCATTTGCGTCCAGCAACCCACGGAAGATTCCTGGGAAAGCTAAAACGTTGTTGATTTGATTTGGCTGATCACTGCGTCCCGTTGCAACAACAGTTGCATACTTTCGTGCAATCACTGGATCAATCTCAGGATCTGGGTTTGCAAGTGCGAAAACAATTGAACCCTTAGCCATTGAGGCAACATCGGCTTCAGTTAAGACATTAGGTGCACTAACGCCAATAAATATGTCTGCGCCGGCCATCGCCTCACCGATGCTGCCCTTGAAATTGTGAGGATTGCTGTGTTCGATAAACCATTGCTGCATGACATCTTTTGATTGCAACTTATTGTGGATTACGCCATCAACGTTAAAACCAATGATGTTGGTTGCACCATCTAGAGTTAACAAACGGGCAATTGCGTTTCCTGCTGCGCCAACACCACTTAGAACAATCTTTACAGACTTCAAATCCTTTTTAACCAACTTAAGTGCGTTACGAAGAGCAGCTAGAACAACAATCGCGGTTCCATGTTGGTCATCGTGGAAAACAGGTATATCTAATAGTTCGCGCAGACGTGCTTCAACTTCAAAACAACGTGGGGCAGAAATATCTTCTAGGTTGATTCCACCATAGACCGGTGCAATCAATTGCACTGTGCGAACAATTTCATCAACATCTTGGGTATCTAAACAAACAGGCCATGCATCAACATCGGCAAAGCGCTTAAATAAAGCGGCCTTACCTTCCATCACAGGCAATGCTGCAGCTGGTCCGATGTTTCCAAGGCCTAAAACAGCTGATCCATCGGTTACAACAGCGACGGTATTGCGCTTAATAGTAAGGCGACGAGCATCAGATGGGTCGGCAACGATTGCTTGGCAGATACGAGCAACACCTGGTGTGTAGGCACGAGATAGATCGTCACGAGTCTTTAGTGGCACCTTTGAGGCAATTTCAATCTTTCCACCAAGGTGGAGAAGGAATGTTCGATCACTTACCTTGCGAACAGTTAAATCTGAATTTAGTGAAATGGCTGCGGTGATTTGTTCAGCATGTTCAGCATCAATCGTATCGCAGGTTATATCAATAACTACTTTTTCAAGTAGTGATTCCACGACATCAAGTGCGGTAATAGTTGCACCAGCACCAGTAATAACTGTTGTTGCTAGTGCTACTGGGTTTGCAGCTGGTGGACCCTCAACACGAATTGTGATTCCGTATCCAGGTGAGGTTGATGCCATTTATACAACTCCGTATAAGCGATCGCCGGCGTCACCTAAGCCCGGAACGATATAACCGTGCTCATTTAACTTCTCATCTAGTGCGCCGGTAACTAGTGTGATCGGTACTTGACTGTTTGCAAATTCTTTTTCAACTGCTGCGATTCCTTCAGGGGCAGACAAGATGCACACCGCAGTGATGTCAGTTGCTCCAAGATCAATCAGGTAATGAAAAGCCATAATCAAAGTTCCGCCGGTTGCAAGCATTGGATCTAGAACAAATACTTGTCGACCTGAAAGATCATCGGGCAAACGATTTGCATAGGTGCTTGCCTCTAAAGTTTTTTCGTCGCGAACCATTCCCAAGAATCCAACTTCTGCCGTTGGAATCAATTTGCTCATTCCTTCAAGCATTCCAAGTCCTGCACGCAGGATTGGGACTACCACAGGACGTGGTTCTGCTAATTTTTGACCCTTTGTCTTTGTGACGGGGGTTGTAATTTCTACTTCATGAGTACGAACATCCCTGGTTGCCTCGTATGCCAGGAGGGTGACCAGTTCTTCGACTAGACGTCTAAAGGTTGGGGAATCGGTCTGTTCGTCGCGCAAAACCGTCAATTTGTGATTGATGAGTGGGTGATTGGCAACATGTACTTTCATAGGTATTACCTTACAGGGGTTTCATTCCTTTCCAATGAGTGAAAGTATGCGCACATGTCCGATTTTGAAGAAGAGCTCGTTGAAGAGATTGAATCCTTTGACGCAATCGATGACGTAGTAACCGACCTCACAAGTGAAATGGACTTTGCCGTTGCCGCTTGGCACGAGGACGGACGTTGGACCTTGGGCACATTGCCTGACCCTTATGACATTGCACAAATCATTACTCGCTTGAAGTCACAACAAACAAATGGTGGGTCAATTGCACTGATTTCAATTGACGAAGAGTTCTTTATTTTAATTCGCGTGCTGGGTTCACATATTTCTCTATTTCTAAGTGATTCAACTGCAGCACTTGATTATCCAGTTGCAGAAGAATTAATGGAGATTGCAGATCTTCCGATTCCAGAAGATGATGAAGAGCCAGGACCGGTTGGTCATCTAGAAATCTTGGCCGATCTCGGAATGAATGGCATGGAAATTTCTGCGTTATGTGATGATGAAGAATTATTTCCAGATGAACAGCTTGAGGCAATCGCTGCGCGACTAGGTTTCGGCGAAGAGTTTGCGGAGCTTCTGGATCTGTGAACGATATTGAAATGATGCGCGTTGCACTTGATGCAGCACGCAAAGCAGTTGCGAGCGGAGATATTCCAGTTGGTGCTGCAATCTTTAATAGTGCGGGCATGTTAGTTGCAACCGGTCACAACGAACGTGAACTGCATAATGATCCAACTGCGCATGCTGAAATTGTTGCAATACGTAATGCAGCAGAAAAGCTAGGGGATTGGCATTTAACAGATCACACATTGGTTGTGACACTTGAACCATGTGCAATGTGTGCTGGTGCTATTGCTCAATCGCGTTTACAAACAGTTGTATTTGGTGCTTGGGATGAAAAGGCAGGAGCAGTCGGATCGATGTGGGATCTACTACGTGATCCACGAAGCACCTTTAGAACTGAAGTGCGTGCAGGAGTTTTAGCTGAAGAATGTGGTGAGTTGATTAAGTCTTTTATACAAGAAGTTCGTAAGAAGGATTAAGAATCACCATAGATCCTTCTTCTTCACCAACCATGCCTTCGGCACGCAGCTGAGAACCAATTTCAAGACCTGCAATTTCACGACGTCCTAAGAAGTGCAGTGAAACTCCACCTGTTTCATCCCAAATCTCAACTTCAAGAGTTGGTGCTGAGCCACGAGGGGCGGTCTTAATTGATGTTACGCGCCCTTGCACCTGTGCACGTTTGCGCCATTCAATGTTGCCAATAGGTGTCACATTTTCTGCATAGTGACTTACTGGCTCAACATTTACAGGCACAACCTTTGGAACTGGCTTAGGTGCAACTTCCGGAGCAGCCTTTGCAGGAGCTGCGAATGAAGTTTTTCCAGAAGCGATGCGATCAACATCAAACGGAACAATCGTTGCAACAACTCGCGGAAGTTGAGAGATTGGCGCAGCAATTTCTTCAGCAGTTTGATCGTGAAGCAAACGTCCTAAGAATCCTGAGTAGGCACGACGTGGAAGAAGCAAGGTTAATTCAACATCTGGCTTTTCAGTCATTCGGATTGCATAGTCCAAAGCAGAGTTAGCAAGACGACGATCAGGACAGTCGATTAATTCAAGTGTCACGTCATCTAATGCATCCGATGCTGCCCATGCCTTTTGAATATCTTCAGCACGACGATCATCAATAACAAAGTGAACTGCAGATAGGTTGCGTGGCTTTAAACTGCGCGCGTAACGAATCGCACCAACAGTTGCAATATCAACGTTATCAACCAAGACTGTTACATCGTGGCGCGCGATTGATGTAGCACGTTCTTGATGTTGCTTAACTTCTAAGGCATCTTGCTCGCGGGTGTATTGGCGACGTAGTCGCAGAAACGCCATAACTAATATTGGTGCTGTAATTAAGACTAACCATGCACCTTGTGTGAATTTAACAACTGAGAAGATAATAACAACAATTAATGAGATGGTGCCAGCTAAGCCATTAATAAAGACCTTTGCTCGCCATTGTCCTGTCTTGTTACGTAATGCATGGCGAGTCATTCCAAATCCAGCCAAGGTAAAGCCTGTGAAAACACCAAGTGCATAGAAAGCAACTAGATGCTCAACGGAGCCTGCAGTGATTAGAACTAAGAAGATTCCACCACCTGCTAGAAGCAAGATTCCATTTGAAAATGCCAAGCGGTGTCCGCGCTTAGTTAACTGACGTGGCAAATAACCATCTGCCGCAACGAAGTTCACCAAAATAGGAAACGCACTGTATGTAGTGTTTGCACCAGCAAACAAAATAAGCATTGTCGCGAGCTGGACCATTACGAACATGACCTGGCCAACAACACCATCTCCCATGATGCCTTTGGCAATTTGGGAGATAACTGTTGGGGTGCCAGATTCATATGGAATAGCGTGAATTTTGTGAGCAAACCATGAAACTCCAAGAACTAAGGTTCCGAGCAATGCACTCATGATGTACAAAGTACGACGAGCATTTACATGCTCTGGAGTCTTAAAGAGTGCAACACCATCAGAGATTGCTTCAAGCCCTGTTAGAGATGAACCACCGTTTGCAAATGCGCGGAGCAGGATGAAGATCGCCGCAAAGGTTAATAGACCTTGCTCTTGACCGATTTCTATTGCACCTGGTTGTTCGACACTGAGTTTTATCAATGTTCCATTGAACTGCTTGTATAAACCAACTGAGAAAACAATAAACATACAACCAACGAAGAAGTATGTTGGTAGGGCAAAAGCTTTACCAGCTTCTTTAACTCCACGGAGATTTCCGTAGGTGAGTAGGACAATCACAACCAAAATCATTGGGATCTTGTAAGGATTAAGGGAAGGGAAAGTCGAAATAATAGCTGCAACACCAGCAGCAGATTGAATTGCAATAGTCACGATGTAATCAAGCATTAGGGCAACTGCTGCAACTTGTGCAACAACTGGGCCAAAGTTATCGCGCGAGACTATGTATGCCCCACCAACCTTTGTATACACATTGATTACATCCCTGTATGACAAAGTAATAATGAGCAGAATGACCAACACAATGGCGGTCATTGGCATTAACAATGCAAAGGCAGCAAGACCAAACGCTGGAAGCAGTGCAATCAATATCTGTTCTGAACCATAGGCAGAAGATGAAATACAGTCAGATGAAAGAATTCCTAAGGCATAACGCTTACTAAGGCGCTGGTGGCCCAAAGAGTGGCGATTGAGAGGGTTACCCAATAAACGGCGTTTGATTGTGTAGAAAAAGGAGTCCTTAAGATGTGCGTGATCCCTTAGAACTTCTGGGGCTGGCGCATCATCGGTCCACGACTTAGGCACTTAAAACTCCTCTTTTAATTGCATTTACTGCAATTTAATAAGTATCACTCTACCTCAGCCCGCACAATCTTCACTGTTTTAAGCGTAAAGCGTATGCTTCGGGCTATGCATACACAGTTATATATCGATGGCCAGTGGGTTGATGGAGTTGGAAAGTTACCTGTTTACGATCCAAGCGACGGTTCAGTAATTGCCGAAGTAGCCCTTGCCGGAGATGCGCAATGTGATGCTGCAATTGCAGCTGCCGATGCCGCAGCAAAAGCATGGGCAAAGACAGCCCCCAGATATCGCTCAGAAATTTTGCGAAAAGCATTTGAATTAATGACGGCCGAAAGTGAAGCGATCGCAACATTGATCTCTCGCGAAAACGGAAAAGCAATGCCAGATGCTCGCGGTGAAGCGGCATATGCTGCTGAGTTCTTCCGTTGGTTTGCAGAAGAAACAGTTCGCACACCAGGTGATTTCCGTAAGTCTCCATCAGGGGATAAGCGAATCCTTGTCTCACATGAACCTATTGGTCTTTCTATTCTTATTACACCGTGGAACTTCCCAGCCGGAATGGCCACCCGCAAGATTGGCCCAGCAGTTGCTGCAGGCTGCACAATGATTTTAAAGCCAGCGGGTGAAACACCTCTGACTGCGATGTACATCGTGGATCTAATGGAGCGCGCAGGATTGCCAAAGGGAGTTCTTAATTTAGTTCTTCCAGAAAAGACAGGGCCTGCAATTTCAAAGATGCTCCATGATCCACGTGTTAAGAACCTTTCTTTTACAGGTTCAACAGAAGTTGGTCGCATCCTTCTAAAGGAAGCTGCAGACCGTGTTATTCGCTGCTCAATGGAGCTTGGTGGAAACGCGCAAGTTGTTATTCATGATGATGCAGATCTAGCGGTAACTATTCCGCAACTTTCTCTTGCAAAGATGCGCAATGGTGGTGCTGCTTGCACATCTGCAAACCGCATCTTTGTTCAACGCGGAATTGCAGAAAAGTTCATTGCAGAGATGACTAAGTCCATGAGCTCATATGTTGTGGGCCGCGGAACAGAAGCCACAACAACACTTGGTGCCTATGTTTCAATGAAAGAGCGCAACAAAATCGCTGACATAGTTGATGAGTCAATTGCAGCTGGCGCAAAGGTTGAAGTTGGTGGAGTTAAGCCAGAAGGTATTGGTGCTTTCTACCCAGCAACAGTTCTAGTCGTTAAAAAAGATAACCCAATCCTGCTTCATGAAATCTTCGGACCAGTTGCACCGATTGTTATTTTTGATACCGATGAAGAAGGAATCGAAATGGCTAATGACACCGAATTCGGTCTTATTAGTTATGTCTTTTCTTCTAACCTCACACGCGCACTGCGCACAGCAGAGGCGATGGAATCTGGAATGGTTGCAATCAATAAGGGTGTTATCTCAGATCCAGCAGCACCTTTTGGTGGCGTGAAGCAATCAGGTTTGGGCCGCGAAGGTGGCTTTGATGGAATTCATGAGTTCTTGCAGACCAAGTTCATTGGCGTAGAGATCTAGAAGCTCTTACAAAGTACGTAGTTTTGTAAGGATTTCCTTGTCGCTAGTCTTGATTTTCACGAAGAGCCCTTTTAAGTAATTCTTACCATTGGCGTAGTAAGCAAGCGTGTAATAGGGGTATGTATTAATGCCATATCCGGATTCTTCGCTAGGTATAGGTCCGAGAAGAGGATAGTTAGTGATCACATCGACATCGCACTGAGCAAAAAACTTCCGGAGTCTTTTAATGTTAAGTGGCTTAACTCTAGTTAACTTGATTTCTCTGATCTCAGATTGAACATCATCAGAGTTCAACTTCCTTGCCGAGTAAGAGACCTTCCCATCTTTCAGAATGTATGTTGCTTCACCATTCGCGATGATCCGAATGGCCATTCCCGTCTCTAGAAGCAGTTGAGCTTGATTTGCATAAAAGTCTCTATTTATTTCCAACAGGTAACTATAAAGCGCCCTTCGCTCCTCTTGGAACAGAAGGCCACCCGATGTTAGGCATTGTTCAAAATAACTCACACCTTTATTGTGCACCTATCAGGCACCCTGTCGCTACATATTTTCCGGAGTCGCCCTTTACGGTCACTTTTTTACCACTTTCTAAGTAAACATAACCCTGGGCGATACCACGATAAGAGGTCGAAGAACCTTTTTTACAAGGGGCAAATAAGTCTTTGAAGGTCACCACATTAGGGGTCTTGATTGTCGAGTTCTTTCTTTTATTTTCAAAGGAGTAGGCCGAGATTTCACGGTTATTCTGAATCTTTTGTATATCTGCAGTTAGTTCCGTATATTTCTGCGGGACATTGCACATAGAGGTTATGTTCAATTTAATGGCATCTATATTTTGATCCTCATTCAAACTTGTTGAATAGTGCGGTCTCTCGATGTTTAAGGTGCAGTTTGGTTCAGGGCTGTCCGCCACTTGAAAGATTAGAAACTGTGCGGCTAGTAGCCCGACGACTAGAAGGCTTGGTACTTTTGGGGTAAGTAGAATTGATTTGGGGATTGTTAATGGCATGCTTTGAAACTAGACAAACAGCCTGACTTGTTTAATCGGGTTATCCCCAGCCATTACAGGCGGTAACAATGTTCTATCTGGCGGAGGATGAGGGATTTGAACCCTCGATAGGTTGCCCTATACACGCTTTCCAAGCGTGCGCACTCGGCCGCTATGCGAATCCTCCCGAGGAGGTGAACTCTATCGGTGGCTGTAACTATGATTACGCCAGATCCCTCGTACGGCGTTATCCGTACTGAACTCCCCCAGGGCAGGAATGCAGCAAGGGTAGGTCCGCTCTGGCGGGTGTGCGAGGGGTCCTATTAAATTGTGCAAGGCGACGAACAGTAGAGGAGCACGGCGATGTCATTAGCTTTGTATCGTAAATATCGTCCCTCTGTTTTTGCAGATGTCATCGGACAAGAACATGTAACTGTTCCACTTTCAAATGCTTTGGAATCAGGTCGCACACACCACGCATATTTATTTAGTGGTCCACGTGGTTGCGGAAAAACTTCTAGCGCACGAATCATGGCGCGCTCGCTTAACTGCGAAAAGGGTCCAACACCAAATCCATGCGGCGAGTGCCAATCATGTAAAGATCTAGTTGCAAATGGTCCAGGTTCATTAGATGTTATTGAACTAGATGCTGCTACCCACGGTTTAGTAGATGATGCTCGCGATCTTCGCGACAAGGCTTTTTTTGCACCAGTACAAAGTCGTTACAAGATTTACATTATTGATGAGGCACATCAGCTTGGGCCAGGTGCTGCCAATGCATTACTTAAAGTTGTTGAAGAACCACCAGCACATGTAATTTTTATCTTTGCTACAACCGAACCAGATAAGTTGATTGCAACTATTCGTTCTCGCACACACCACTATCCATTTCGTTTAGTTCCGCCAGGAACACTTGCGGCACACCTTGAAAAGGTTTGTAACGCAGAAGGCGTGAAGGTTGATAAGGGTGTTATTCCACTTGTAGTGCGCGCATCTGGTGGCTCTGTGCGTGATGCACTCTCTGTCCTTGGTCAGCTCTTAGCTGGTGCTGGTAAAGATGGCGTTAGTTATGAGATTGCAATTCAACTACTTGGGTTCACGGATGGCGCGCTGCTAGATGATGCAATCGATGCGATTGCCGCCCATGATGGTGCAACGCTGTTTAAGACCATTGATCGAGTTATCGAATCAGGACATGACCCACGCAGGTTTACCAGCGACATGTTGGAACGTATTCGCGACTTGATGATTGTTGATGCTCTAAAGGATTCAACAGTTAATTCAATCTTGCGTGACATGCCAGATGATCAAATGGAACGCATGCGCAATCAGGCAAACAGAATTGGAACTGCAAATCTTTCACGAGCTGCAGATATTGCAGCAGAGGGATTAACCCAAATGCGTGGAGCCACTGCGCCTCGCTTGATCCTAGAGCTCATCTGCGGGCGCATTTTGTTGCCAATTGGCGACAACACTGAAGCAGGAATGCTCTCTCGTATTGAAAGGTTAGAGCGCGCAGAAAACATTGCTCCACTTACAACTGCAGCACAACAAGTTAAGCCACCCGCTGCTGCTCCTAAAGCACAGGAAGAAAAGCCTGTTGTGAAAGAGAAAGAAGCAGCCCCTGTTGCAGCACCTGTTGTTGCACCAAAGGCGAATGTTCCAGGCAACTTTGATATTGCTGCGCTACGCAGAGCATGGCCAGATGTGATTGAAGATGTGAAGAAGCGTCGCAGACTGACTTGGTCTCTCTTAAGTGCATCTGCACAGGTTTTAAGTGTTGATGAGGATGCGATCACGATTGGCATTGTTAATGCTGGGGCGAAAGAAAGCTTTGAGCGCTCTGAATCTGATGTGATTTTGCGCAACGCATTTATTGATGTTGTGGGCTTGGATCGAAAGATCGCAGTTGTTGTTGATCCTTCGATTGATACCAATACTCCGGCAGCGCGTGAGACAAGAACTTCTGAAGCACCAAGTGATGATGTGCTTTTGTCAGGTGCTGCGCTTTTGGCAAAAGAGCTTGGCGCAAAAATTGTTGAGGGTAAGTAATAGATGTCAGGAATGTATGAAGGTGCAATTCAAGATTTAATTGATGCACTAGGTCGCCTGCCAGGCATTGGCCCAAAGAGCGCGCAACGAATTGCTTTTCACATTTTGCAATCAGATGCTGAGGTCGCATCTGCCCTAGTTGATTCAATTCGTGTGGTTAAAGAGCGAGTGAAGTTTTGCGTTGTGTGTGGAAATGTTTCGGAAGAGGATGAATGCCGTATTTGTCGTGATCCTCGCCGCGATAACACCATCATCTGTGTTGTTGAAGAGAGCAAGGATGTAATTGCAATTGAACGTACTCGCGAATTTCGCGGTAAGTACCATGTGTTAGGTGGTGCAATCAGTCCGATCGATGGCATTGGTCCAGAACAACTTCGTATTCGTGAATTAATGGTTCGTTTGGCAGATGCTGGAATCATTGAAGTTATCTTGGCAACTGATCCAAACCTTGAAGGTGAAGCAACAGCTACCTATCTATCCCGACTTATTAAGCCGATGGATATAAAGGTTTCGCGTTTAGCCAGCGGGTTGCCGGTAGGTGGAGATTTGGAATATGCCGATGAAGTTACCCTTGGACGTGCCTTTGAGGGCCGTAGGGATGTTTAATCTCATTAATTGAGATGTTGTCCGTCTCATTATTTGGGAAAAGTAGGAAATCGGGTAGCCCCACAGGATTTTGTGGTTCATGATTGAGCCATGGGACTAATTGTTCAGAAGTACGGCGGCTCTTCGGTGGCAGATGCGGCTGGGCTAAAGCGCGTTGCCAACAGAATTGTGGCTGCAAAGCGGGACGGTAATCAGGTTGTTGTCGTGGTTTCTGCCATGGGCGATACCACCGATGAACTCATTGATCTAGCTGAGCAAATCACTCCTATTCCGCAGGGCCGCGAACTAGATATGTTGCTAACTGCCGGTGAGCGAATTTCAATGGCTCTTCTTGCAATGGCAATTAACAACTTAGGCCACGAAGCTCTTTCTTTCACAGGTAGCCAAGCAGGCGTGATTACAACTTCTGCACATGGTCGCGCTCGCATTATTGATGTGACACCTGGACGAATTAAAGAAGCGTTAGATGCCGGAGCAATTGCAATTGTTGCTGGCTTCCAAGGAATTTCGCAAGACACAAAGGATGTAACAACTTTGGGTCGTGGCGGTAGCGACACAACAGCTGTTGCATTGGCTGCGGCGTTGGATGCAGATGTTTGCGAAATTTATACAGATGTTGATGGCGTGTTTAGCGCCGATCCACGTGTTGTTCCAAGTGCTCGTAAGTTAAAGACAGTTACTTACGATGAAATGCTGGAACTGGCAGCAAGCGGTGCAAAGGTGCTGCACTTGCGTTGCGTTGAATACGCACGCCGTTACAACTTACCTATTCACGTACGTTCATCTTTTACAACAAATGAAGGAACATGGGTGGTCAAAGATCATCCAGAAGGAGGCAGCATGGAACAAGCAATCATCTCAGGAATCGCACACGATAAGAGTGAAGCAAAGATCACGATTGTCGGAGTACCTGACCGCACTGGTGTTGCTGCACGAATCTTCCAAGCGATTGCAGATGCTGATATCAACATCGACATGATCGTGCAGAATGTGTCTGCTGCCGCCACTGGTCTTACAGATATTTCATTCACATTGCCTAAGGCTGAAGGCGCCGCCGCAACTGCAATTTTGCAGAAGCTACAAGGTGAAGTTGGCTTTGCCTCAATTCAATATGATGATCAAATCGGTAAATTGTCATTGGTTGGCGCCGGTATGCGCTCACATCCAGGAGTAACCGCAACATTCTTCGGTGCTTTGTCTGATGCAGGTGTGAATATTGAAATGATTTCAACCTCTGAAATCCGCATTTCAATTATCTGCCGCGAAACAGATCTTGAGCGCGGAGCAAAAGCTGCCCACACTGCATTTGAATTAGATGCAGATCAAAATGAAGCTGTTGTATATGGAGGAACTGGACGATGAGTAAAAAAGTTAAGAAAGTCGCGAAGAAGCCAACACTTGCAGTAGTTGGAGCAACGGGCGCAGTTGGCACCGTGATGCTCAGCATTTTGTCTGAGCGCAAAGATGTCTGGGGCGAGATTCGTCTGATCGCTTCAGCACGCAGCGCAGGCAAGAAGTTAGTGTGTCGCGGAGAAGAGTTAACCGTTGTTGCACTTTCTCCTGAAGCCTTTGATGGCATCGACGTTGCAATGTTTGATGTTCCAGATGAAGTATCTGCAGAGTGGGCACCGATTGCTGTTTCACGTGGTGCAATCGTTGTTGATAACTCAGGAGCATTTCGTATGGATCCAAAGGTTCCATTGGTTGTTCCTGAAGTTAATCCAAAGGATACAAAGAAGCGTCCAAAGGGAATTATTTCAAATCCAAACTGCACAACACTGTCAATGATTGTTGCAATGGGTGCACTAAACAAGAAGTATCAGTTGAAAGAACTCGTAGTTGCTTCATATCAAGCAGCATCTGGTGCAGGACAACCTGGAATTGATGCGCTGCGTGAGCAGATTTCTGCAGTTGCAGGTAAGAGCCTTGGCGAAGCAACGGGTGATGTTCGTACTGTTGTTACAAAGAATGATGTATTCCCAGCACCGCTTGCACTAAACGTTGTGCCATGGGCAGGTTCTTTAAAGGAAGATGGATACACATCTGAAGAACTCAAGGTGCGCAATGAATCTCGTAAGATTCTAGGAATGCCACGCTTAAAAGTTTCTGCAACATGTGTGCGAGTGCCAGTTCTGACAACACACTCTTTGGCTGTGCACGCAACATTCAAAAACGAGGTTACTCGCAAGGGAGCACAAAAGCTTCTTGAAAAAGCAGCAGGAGTTACCTTGCTTGATGATCCTGAAAATAAGAAGTTTCCAACACCAAATGATGCCGTTGGAACAGATGCAACATGGGTAGGTCGTGTGCGCAGATCACCAGATGATAAGAAGTCTCTTGATTTGTTCCTTTGTGGAGACAACCTTCGCAAGGGTGCCGCGCTAAATACCGCTCAAATCGCAGAACTATTGGCGGTAGAGTTAACAAAATGACGATTAAAGAAACGCTTCGCGCCGACCTAACTGAAGCTATTCGTGGTCGCAACGAGATTACATCCAGCACAATCCGTATGGTTCTAACTGCAATCACTAATGAAGAGGTCGCTGGCAAAGAGGCACGCGTATTAAGTGATGAAGAAGTAATTGTTGTGTTGTCTCGTGAAGCAAAGAAGCGTCGTGAAGCGGCAGAAGCATTTGAAGGTGCTGGCCATGCAGAAAAGGCTGCACTAGAAAAAGCTGAAGGCGAAGTAATTTCAAAGTATTTGCCCGCACAATTAACTGCAGATGAGATTAAGCAGATCATTGCTGATGCAATCGCATCAACTGGTGCTGCAGGCCCTGCAGATATGGGCAAGGTAATGGGCGCTATCAAGGCAAAGATTGCAGGAAAAGCTGATGGGGCACTTGTTTCATCACTAGTGAAAGAGAGTCTTAACAAATGACCAAGTATGAATACGCAACAGTGCCACTTCTTTCGCATGCAACTAAGCAGATCCTTGATACCTGGGGCTCAGATGGTTGGGAACTAGTTCAAGTTATTCCAGCACCCGGAACCGGTGAGCAGCTTGTTGCCTATATGAAAAGAGCAATTGCATGAATAAGGTTGATGTTCGTGCAAAGTTAGCTGAACTCGGTTTAGAACTTCCAATTGCAACAAAGCCAGTAGCTGCATATGTTCCAGCTGTTCGCACAGGTAATTTAGTTTTTACTGCTGGACAACTTCCATTAGTTGATGGACAGATGGCTGGAGTTGGCAAAGTTGATGGTGAGATAACACCTGATCGCGCAAAGGAACTTGCACAGGTCTGTGCACTCAATGCTCTTGCAGCTGTTGAACTCGTTGCTGATGTAAATAAGATCACAAAGATTGTTCGCGTTGTCGGCTATGTCAATGGTGTGCCAGGCTTCGTCGGCCATCCGGGTGTAGTTAACGGAGCATCTGAACTGTTTATTTCAATCTGGGGCGATGGTGCAAAGCATGCACGTAGCGCTGTTGGTATTGCAGAGCTTCCACTTAACTCACCAGTGGAAATTGAACTAACAGTCGAAATTACCGACTAATTATTTACCGCGCTTTGATAGGCGCTCAAAATCAGTAATGAGAACTGCGCGACCATCTAACTTTAACCAGTTGCGTCCTGCGAAATCAGCCAAAGCTTTGTTAACAGTTTCGCGGGATGCACCAACTAGTTGGGCTAACTCTTCTTGAGTTAGATCGTGGTGAACAAACAAACCTTCATCTGTTTTCTTTCCGAAACGCTCACCCAGATCAATAAGCGCCTTAGCAACACGTCCTGGAACATCAGAGAAGACTAAATCGCCAACCGCTTCATTTGTGCGGCGTAGTCGCTGTGCTAATCGAGCAAGTAGTTGCAGTGAAACCTTTGGATTTTCAACAAGCCACGGAAGCAACTTTTCTTGGCCGAGACTTAATAGCTTTGCATCAGTCACAGCTGTTGCAGTTGATGTACGTGGGCCTGGATCAAAAAGACTTAATTCGCCAAACATTTCGCCAGGTCCAAGAATTGAAAGCAGGTTTTCACGGCCATCACCACTTGAAGTTCCTAGCTTTAGCTTGCCTTCAGCAATTACATACAACTGATCGCCTTCATCGCCTTCGGCAAACAAAACAGATCCCTTAGAAATCTTTACGGAAACCATGTTTGCCAGCAGCGAAGCCGCTGCTGCATCATCTAGCGCAGTAAAAAGGGGCGCTTTGCGAATAACTTCTTGATCTATAGGCACGAGGGGTACTTTACTACCCATGATGGTCGATAGCGAAACCCGCAAACAGGCACGGGCGGTATATCGGATCCTGTGTAAGACCTACCCAGAAATTCGCTGTGAATTAGATTTTACAAGCCCACTGGAATTATTGATTGCAACGGTTCTGAGCGCACAGTGCACAGATAAGAGAGTTAACACTGTTACACCAGCGCTGTTTAAGAAGTATAAGAATCCGAAAGCTTATGCAAAAGCTGATCTGCACGAAATTGAAGATCTGATTCATTCAACCGGTTTTTATCATGCTAAAGCTCGCAATATAAAAGGGTTAAATATCAAATTACTTGAGGATTTTGGGGGAGAAGTTCCACAAACCCTTGAAGAATTAATTACCTTGCCAGGAGTTGGCCGAAAGACTGCAAATGTTGTTTTAGGGCACGCTTTTGATACACCGGGGATAACAGTGGACACACACTTCGGACGTCTGTCACGTCGATTTGGTTGGACTAAAGAAACAGATCCCGTAAAGGTTGAAGCAGTTGTTCAGCAGTTAATTCCTCAAGCTGAATGGACAAATCTTTCGCAACGAATCATTTGGCATGGACGACGTATTTGTCATTCCCGCAAGCCGGCTTGTGGAGCATGCCCAGTTGCAAAGATCTGTCCTAGTGTTGGAATTGGTGAGATGGATAAAGAGAAAGCGTTACTGTTGGTAAAAACAGATAAGGATTTCAGATGAGAAGAGCATTAGTAGTTGTTGCTCTTCTATTGCTCACCGCTTGTTCTCCGTCTTCTTCCTATGTGAAAGGTGAAGTTGTTTCCTGTGAATCAATTACACAGGACACAACAATTGTTGGCGGGATCGAAATGGATTGTTTAGATCGCACAACCGGTGCCAGCCTCGGGGCATTGCAAGGACCAATGGTTGTTAATGTGTGGGGCTCTTGGTGTGGACCCTGCAAAGAAGAAATTCCAATTCTTAGATCCTTTTATGAGAAAGCTAAAGGTAAGGTCGCACTGATTGGCGTGGATGTTGAAGAAGCAAACTTTGATGATGGCCGCAGATTTGTAGAACGAAATGGCATTGTGTGGCCGAATTTGTATGACCCAGATGGGCGTTCACGAAAGTACTTTGGATTGGGTGTTCCAGTGACCTGGTTTATTGCAGCAGATGGTTCGGTTGCGGGTAAAAAAATTGGCGTTTTCAAAGATGAAGATGAACTAATCACACTGACGAACAAATACTTAGGTGTGCAGCTTTAATCTTCATCCTTTGAAGTATGTAAACCATCAGAAATTAAGCGCATAACATTGGGATCTGCCAACGTTGTCGCATCTCCAACTTGGCGATTTTCGGCAACATCCTTTAACAAACGGCGCATAATTTTGCCGCTTCTAGTCTTTGGAAGTTCTGCAACAACCAGTATCTGACGAGGTTTTGCGATGGCACCGATTTGCTTGGCAACATGGTTGCGCAGATCAGTAATGAGTGTTTCTCCCTTTGCGTGTTCGATACCGCCACGCAAAATAACGAAAGCAACAATCCCTTGTCCTGTCATCGCATCTGCCGCACCGACTACTGCCGCCTCTGCAACTGATTCATGTGAGACGAGTGCAGACTCAACCTCTGTTGTTGAAATTCGGTGACCGGAAACATTCATAACATCATCAACTCGACCAAGCAACCAGATTGCACCATCTTTATCTAATTTAGCGCCATCTCCTGCAAAGTAGATTCCATCAAACCTTGACCAATATGTTTCTTTGTATCGCTCATCTTCGCCCCAGATGCCGCGCAACATTCCTGGCCATGGCTTATCCAAAATCAAATAACCGCCATGTCCCTTTGCAACTGGCTTACCGTTGTCATCAACAACAACGGCGCTAATTCCAGGTATTGCAGTCATGGCAGATCCTGGCTTTGTTGCAGTTACACCAGGTAATGGTGAAATCATGATTCCACCAGTTTCAGTTTGCCACCAGGTGTCAACAATTGGACAACGATTTCCACCAACAATGTCGCGGTACCACATCCATGCTTCAGGGTTAATTGGTTCACCAACTGATCCCAATAAACGTAGAGAAGTTAAGTTGTACTTGTTAGGAAACTCATCGCCCCACTTCATCCATGTGCGAATCAATGTTGGCGCGGTATACAAAATAGTTACACCGTACTTTTCAATTAACTCAAAGATGCGGCCCTTATGAGGCGTATCAGGTGTTCCTTCATACATAACCTGAGTTGCACCATTAATAAGTGGTCCATAAACGATGTAGCTATGGCCGGTAATCCAACCCACATCTGCGGTGCACCAATAAACATCAGTTTCAGGCTTAATATCAAAGACAACTCGATGGGTGTAGGCGGCTTGAGTTAAGTAGCCACCGGTTGTGTGAAAGATTCCCTTTGGTTTAGCTGTAGTTCCTGATGTGTACAAAATGAATAGTGGATGCTCAGAATCAAAGAACTCTGCTGTGTGATCTACTGATTGGCGACCAACAATTTCATGCCACCACACATCAGTTGCCGCATTCCAGGCAGTCTCTTGCTTAGTGCGCTGCACTACTAAAACATTTTTCACATTGTGCTGACCTTTGAGCGCTTCATCAACAGCAGGCTTTAATGCAAATGCGCTACCTTTTCTAAATCCACCATCTGCAGTAATAACTAGCTTGGCGTCTGCATCTTGAATTCGAGACAACAACGCATCTGCCGAAAACCCACCGAAGACAACTGAATGTGGCGCACCAATACGAGCACATGCAAGCATTGCAATTGCAGCTTCGGGAATCATTGGCATGTAAATCGCAACACGATCACCGGCAACAACACCAAGTTCAATTAACGCATTTGCTGTTTTCTTAACCTCAATCAATAACTGTGCGTATGTAAATGTTTGAGTGTCACCAGGTTCGCCCTCAAAGTGAAAGGCAACGCGATCTCCTCGTCCTTCTTGCACGTGACGATCTAGAGCGTTAACTGATGCGTTGATCTTTCCGCCAACAAACCATTTAGCAAAAGGTGATTGCCATTCAAGAGTTTTATTCCATGGTGATTGCCATGAGAGTTGTTTAGCTTGCTCATCCCAGAATGCCAAACGATCATTTTCGGCCTTGTCATAGAGCTCTGGTTTTGCGTTTGCTTGTGCCGCAAATTCTGCTGATGGCGGAAACAAGCGATCCTCGCTGAGCAGGTTTTCTAGGGACTCGTTATTGGGGCTCATAACGCTAGAGGTTACCTGTTAGCCATTGTTATCAACAGCCAAAGCGGTGATGGATTTTTAAAGTATCAACTGGCTTGAAGATGCACCAAAGAAAGGAGAAACAATGCTTACATCCTTCATATTGATGCTTATCAAACTGCTCAGCAGCCCAGTCTTGGTGGCGGCCCTGGCCAAATTCTTGGCTAACGCTCTAAAAACGCTGAGCTGACACAGGAAAAGACCCTTCGTAACCCCGTGCGGAGGGTCTTTTTGTGCCATGTGGGCGAAGGTGAGAGGATTGGCCGTAAGCCTCTAGACGACTCAATGAAGCGCTCAGTCTAAAGAATTACAACGAGTTCTTAGGAGTCAGAATGCCAATTGCAACCCCCGAAATTTATGCGGACATGTTGGATCGCGCTAAAAAGGGCGCTTTCGCATATCCAGCAATCAACGTTTCATCATCACAGACCATCACAGCTGCTATTCGTGGTTTCGCCGAAGCTGAGTCAGATGGAATCATTCAATTTTCTTGGGGCGGCGCGGAGTACGCATCAGGCTCAACTGTTAAGAACATGGTTGATGGCGCAGTAGCGCTGGCAGAGTTCGCACATGTTGTTGCGAAGAACTACAAAGTAAATATTGGTATTCACACTGATCACTGCCCAGCTGAAAAGCTAGATGGCTTCATGCGTCCACTTCTTGCATTTGGTGCAGATCGCATTAAGTCAGGCAAGGCTCCATTGTTCAACTCACACATGTGGGATGGATCAGCGGTAGACATGGTTGAAAACATGAAGGTCGCTAAGGAAATGTTAGCGATGTCAGTTGCTGCAAAGACAATTCTTGAAATTGAAATTGGTGTTGTTGGCGGAGAAGAAGATGGCATCGAAGCAAAACATGATGCAAAGCTCTACTCAACACCTGAAGATGCATTAATGACTATTGAAACACTAGGAACAGATGTGAATGCGCGCTACATGGTGGCAGCAACATTCGGAAATGTTCACGGCGTATACAAGCCAGGTAACGTTGTATTGCAGCCAAAGATTCTTGCAACACTTCAAGAGGCTGTTTCTGCAAAGCTAGGTTTGCCCGCAGGAAGCAAGCCAATGGACTTGGTATTCCACGGTGGTTCTGGCTCACTACTTTCAGAGATCCGCGAATCACTTGATTACGGCGTAATTAAGATGAATATCGATACAGACACTCAATACGCATTTACTCGTCCAGTTGTTGAGCACATGTTCAAGAACTACGACGGTGTGCTAAAGATTGATGGCGAAGTTGGAAACAAGAAGGCTTACGATCCACGTGCTTGGGGCAAGGTTGCTGAAGCAGGAATGGCAGCCCGCGTTGTTCGTGGTTGTGAAGATTTGCGTTCAACCGGTACTTCATCACTCAAGTAATTAACAACTAGTCGGAGAGGCTTTACTCATGCCTGCATTAGTTCTACTCGGCGCTCAGTGGGGCGACGAAGGCAAGGGTAAAGCTACCGACCTATTGGGCGATCGCGTTGACTATGTAGTTCGTTATCAAGGCGGAAACAACGCCGGCCACACAGTTGTTATTGGTGATCAAAAGTATGCACTTCACTTATTGCCTTCAGGAATTCTTTCTCCAAATGTGATCCCTGTAATCGGTAACGGTGTTGTTATTGATCCAAGTGTTTTGCTTGAAGAAATTCGCGGCCTAAATGAACGCGGTATCGATACAAGCAAACTTCTTATTTCAACTAATGCTCATTTGATTACTCCTTATCACCGCACAATTGACAAGGTCTCAGAGCGCTTCTTAGGTAAATCAAAGATTGGTACAACAGGTCGCGGTATCGGACCGGCTTATGCTGACAAGATCAACCGCATCGGTATTCGTGTGCAGGATCTTTTTGATCCATCAATCCTTCGCCAAAAGCTAGAAGGTGCGCTGCGCGATAAGAACCAGATCTTGATCAAGGTGTTTAATCGCAAAGGGATTGAAGTTGATGAAGTTCTTGCTGAGTACTTAGAGTATGCAGAGATCTTGCGACCATATGTTGCAGATACAGTTTTAATTTTAGATGAAGCGTTAAAGGCCGGAAAACGAGTATTGCTAGAAGGTTCACAGGGCACATTGCTCGATGTTGATCATGGAACATACCCATTCGTGACATCTAGTAATCCAACCGCAGGTGGTGCTTGCACAGGTTCAGGAATCGGGCCAACAAAGATCACTCGGGTTATCGGAATTTTGAAGGCGTACACAACTCGTGTTGGTAGCGGGCCTTTCCCAACTGAACTATTTGATGAAGATGGCGAAGCGCTTCGTCGTATCGGTGGAGAAGTTGGTGTTACTACTGGCCGTGCACGTCGTTGTGGCTGGTTTGACGCTCCAATTGCACGTTATGCAGTTCGCGTGAATGGCTTAACAGATTTCTTCCTTACAAAGCTTGATGTGTTAACTGGCTGGGAAAAGATTCCAGTGTGCGTTGCATACGAGATCGACGGAAAGCGCGTTGAAGAACTTCCTTCATCACAAACAGATTTCCACCATGCAAAGCCAATCTATGAGTACTTGGCTGGCTGGACTGAAGATATTTCAGCAGCTCGTAAGCTTTCTGATCTGCCAAAGAATGCCCAGGATTATGTTGCATTCCTTGAAAAGATTTCAGGTGCATCTATGAGTGCAATTGGTGTTGGCCCAGGTCGAGATCAAACAATTGTTGTTAAGGAGTTCATTTAACATGAGCCTACTTGCCAGCCGTTATGCATCAGCTGCGATGACTGAGATCTTCGCGCCAGAGGCAAAGATAATTGCTGAGCGCAAGCTATGGATCGCTGTTATGCGAACTCAATCAACATTGGGCCATGTGATCTCTAAAGATGTAATTACAGCTTACGAAAATGTAATTACACAGGTGGATCTTGCATCTATTGATGCACGTGAAAAGAAAACACGTCACGACGTAAAAGCACGTATAGATGAGTTCAACGCACTTGCTGGACACGAAGCGATTCATGCAGGAATGACTAGCCGTGACTTAACAGAAAACATTGAAGCTCTGCAGATTCGAAATGGCCTTGAAATTGTTCATGACAAGGTTGTGACACTTCTAGCGCGCCTTGGAGAACGAGCCGCCCAATATGCAGATCAACCAATCGCAGGGCGTTCTCACAATGTTCCGGCACAAATCACCACACTAGGAAAGCGTTTTGCATCAGCCGCTGAAGAATTGTTGTTTGCTTATGAGCGTTTAATAGCTCTACAAAGCCGTTATCCAATGCGCGGGATCAAAGGTCCAGTCGGCACTGCCCAGGATTCAATTGATCTTCTCGGTTCATCAGATGCCCACCTTGAATTAGAAGCAATCATTGCTAAAGAACTAGGTTTTACCCATATTTTGGATTCAACTGGCCAGATTTACCCTCGTTCCTTTGATTACGATGTTGTGACAACGCTGGTCCAGATTGCTTCTTCACCATCATCACTTGCCACCTCTATTCGCCTGATGGCTGGTGCTGAATTAGTTACTGAAGGATTTAAAGCAGGCCAAGTTGGCAGCAGTGCGATGCCCCACAAAATGAATACACGATCTTGCGAACGCGTTAATGGGCTTTCAGTTGTGTTGCGCGGATACGCGTCAATGATCAGCGAATTAGCTGGTGATCAATGGAATGAAGGCGATGTTTCGTGCAGTGTTGTTCGTCGAGTTGCTGTGCCAGATGCCTTTTATGCAATCGATGGCCTGCTTGAAACTATGTTGACAGTTCTTGATGAGTTTGGCGCATTCCCAGAAGTAATTTCTGCTGAGTTAGAACGGTACTTACCATTTTTGGCTACAACAAAGATTCTGATGGCAGCTGTTAAAGCAGGTGTTGGACGCGAAGTTGCCCATGAAGTAATTAAGGAACATGCTGTTAAAGCAGCATTGGGAATGCGCGAAGGAAAGAAAAACACTTTGCTTGATGATTTAGCAGCCGATGATCGCTTGCCACTAGATCGCGCTGGGCTTGACCTGCTCATCAGCAAACCAATTGAATTTACTGGTGAAGCTCGCGAGCAAGTTGCGCGAGTTGTTGCGCGTATTAATGTGATTACTTCAACTCACTCTGCTGCAGCACAATACAAACCCAACTCAATTCGGTAAGTAGCAGTGCGCGATCCAGAAATACTTGAGCAAGTTAAGAAAACACTTGCTTTGTTAACTACTAAAGCACCTGGTCGTGCAATTGAAGTTCGCATCCCACCATATGCAGCAGTTCAGTGTGGTGATGGCCCAACACACACTCGCGGAACTCCACCAAACACAATTGAAATGAATGCCCAGACTTGGTTAGCTCTGGCTTCAGGAGAACTGCAGTGGGATGAGGCCGTGGACAGCGGAGCAGTAGCTGCTTCGGGTGCGAGGGCTGATTTAGGGCCATATCTGCCTCTACATATCTCCAGTTGAAAGGCACGGTCTGGGCGCGATAACCTACCCCCCTGACGCACAGCAATTAGTGAAGGAGGTCGCCCATGGGTCGCGGCCGCGCAAAAGCAAAGCAAACCAAAGTTGCACGTGATTTGAAATATAACGCGCAAGATATGGATCTAGATCGCTTAACTAAAGAACTCCACGGCGAGGTCGATAACACTTCACGCAAGGATGATGACGATCCTTATGCTGAGGGCAATTACATCCCACGTGCGTGAGAGCTACACCGTACCTGGCATCACTTCGTATCTACGAGCCACTTTCTGCATTTGATCCTGCTGATCGTTTGCGTTGGCAAAATCTAGAAATCGATGCCACAAGTTTTAATCGAGAAGAAGAGTTAGCGCTACATCGCGTTGTTCAACCTGAACCACCAGCAGGTCGTCCAGATGGCGTGCATGTTTTAGATCGTGATGGAATCCGTTACGTATCACCATGGGCAACTGCAACTCGTTGCTGGGCTGCGTTAGATAATTTCAAAGAATCTTTACCAAGCACAGTTGTTCCCTACTTTGTTTCATCTGCGATGGAAGAAGTTATTACAGCTGGTGTTGATTTACTGGAAGATAAAGTTCCACACATTCTTAATGAAACCTGGATCATTCCTCCTCGCTGGTTTATTTTGTTTTCACCTGATGAACGCACTCGCGGTGAAAACCAATATGGTAAATATTGTCTTTCTCTCACCACTATTGCTAACGCAAAGCAACGGTGCGATAACGCACACGACGCAGTCCTTGGTGCATTTGGTGATGGTCCAGTAGAACAAGAACTAGAAAATCTTTTAGCTTGGCTAGAAATGTTTCATCCAGAGTCACTTGTTGAACTTGATTACGGTGGCTTAGCTAATTACATGGACAAGGCATTACGTGATTCAGGTGAAGATGGCTTAGATGCTGACACTTCAATTGAGGATGTAACAAGTTCAGTAGCAGGCCTTGCAACAGCTGATGGAATGGCTGCAGGGATTGGTTATCAACGCTTAATGTCTCGCTGGCGCTTAGTTCAGGCCTTCGAACAAGCCTCATAAAGTTCATTTTCAAGGTATTGCTTCACGCTTAAATACTGGACATACTTCATCCCAATACAGGCTAAATCGGACATCACTAGATCTAAAGGAGTCAGCATGAGTAACCGCATCCCCGATGCTGAAGTTCTCTTGACCCCCAAAGAGGTCGCACAAAGATTTCATGTGAACCCAAAGACTGTTACACGCTGGGCAAAGGCTGGCAAGCTCACCGCAATTCGCACATTAGGTGGACATCGTCGCTATCGCGAATCAGAAGTTCTAGAACGCTTGCGCGAATACAAAGAGTCAAGCTCTTAGTAGGTAAGGCGGTAGACTTTCAGCATGGCCGATAAAAATGATGACATGAAGGCAAGAATGCTTGCTGCCCTTGAAGCAAAGAAGAACAAGCCAGGCGCACCAGGCACACAAGCCCATGCCGAATCAGGATCAAAGATTCGCGGCGGACAACGCAGTGGTGGAGCTCCTCAGGTTCAGCGCAAGGCCGGACCATCGGGTTCAGGTTCTGCTGGCTAAATGCCAGAGCAACTGCTCATTGAAATACGGGTTCGCCCAAACTCTTCACGAAATAAAGTTGGCGGTATTGCCGGAAATCCACCGCGTTTAATTGTTGCGGTGCAAGCACCTGCTGTTGATGGCAAAGCAAATGAAGCTGTCATTAAAGAGCTAGCAAAAGCATTTGATTGTCGCGCTCGCGATTTCACAATTGTCTTTGGCGAACTAGGTCGCGACAAACGCTTACTAGTGCAAGGTGATCTAGAAACTCTTACAAAAAAGTACGAAGAGTTACAGCAAACCGCGACGCTTCAGCAGCGGCTCGATCTTTGAATCACGACCGCGGAAATTGCGGAACATCTGCATTGAATCAATTGATCCGCCGCGCCCAAGAAGAGTGTTCTTGAAGTGTTCGCCATTTTTGCGTTGCAAGCCGCCGTTTTCCTTAAACCAATCAACGGTGTCAGCATCTAGTACCTCAGACCAGATATAGCCGTAGTAACCAGATGAATAACCACCAGCAAAGATGTGGCTGAAATATGTTGAGCGGTAACGGGTAGGAACTGGCGCAAAATCAAGGCCATAGTCCTTAATCGCTTGGGCTTCAAAGCCTTCTACATCTGTAACTTTTGCTGCCTGTTCAATATTTAGTGAGTGCCAGGCAAGGTCCAGAATCGCAGCAGCTAAATAACTCGTCGTTGCATGTCCTTCATTAAAGGTGCGCGCAGCGTTTAAGTTATCGATCCACTCTTGTGGCAACTTCTCGCCAGTTTCATGGTGGCGTGCATAATTTTCTACTACCTCTGGCCACAAGATCCACATTTCATTTACTTGAGATGGGAACTCAACGAAGTCACGCTGGACTGATGTGCCTGAAACTCGTGGGTACTTAACCTGAGATAACAATCCGTGGATTGCATGGCCAAACTCGTGGAACAAAGTGACAATTTCATCGTAGGTAAGAAGAGTTGGCCTGCCTGCAGGAGGCTTTGGAATATTCAAGTTGTTTACAACAACAGGCAGTTGATCAAACAGGAAGTTCTGATCAACTAAGTTGTTCATCCAGGCTCCGCCACGCTTTGAATCTCTTGTGTAGAAATCGCCGATGAACAGACCAACCTTGGTGCCATCATCATTGTTAACTTCAAAAGCACGTGCTTCTGGGTGATATGTAACTAGATCAGGACGCTCTTTAAATGTTATTCCAAACAGCTTTGTAGCTGCAAAGAAAACACCATCATGAAGCACTCGCTCTAGTTCAAAGTAAGGACGCATCTTTGTTGTGTCGATGTTGTACTTTTCTAAGCGAACTTGCTCGGTGTAATAACCCCAGTCCCAACTCTCAATATCTGTGCCAGCAGCTTTCTTGAGATCTTCAGCTTCTGCCTTTGCGTTTCTCACAGCAGCTGGTGCGATCTTGCGAAGCATTGCATGCACATTGTCTGGATGCTCTGCAGTCTGCACCGCAATAACGTGCTCAGCATGCGTTTCCTTGCCAAATAACTTAGCCCGTTCTGCACGCAATTTAACCATTTGCAGGATTACAGGCTTGTTATCGTTTTCATTAGCACGATTAGCCTTCATCTTTGAAGCTTCCATGATTTTCTTGCGAAGTTCACGATTAGTCAGTGAATCAAGAACTGGGTTTCCAGTGAAGTTCACCATTCCAATAAGCCACTTTTCGTCATGTCCACGATCTTTTGCCGCAGCCGCAGCCGCTGCAATTTCATTTTCACTGAGGCCATCTAGCTCTTCAAGGGAATCAACAAGAACTGCTAAATCATTTGTGTCTGCCAAAACATTCTTGCCAAACTGTGTTTCTAGCTTTGAAAGCTCTTCGTTTAATTCCTTGAGGCGATCGCGCTGTGCTTCTGTTAGGTGAGCACCGGCATGGATCAAATCTTTGTAGTAACGCTCTAATAGCCAGGCATCTTCAGTGTTTAACCCAATTGATTCGCGAGCATCGTAGAGATCTTTAATTCTCTTGAACAACACTGGGTTTAATTGGATTGCATCTTGATGGGCTGCAAGCTTTGGAGCCATCTCTTCTTCGATGGCATCTAAGGCATCGCTGGTATCACTTGATGACTTGTTATAGAAAACAAGCAACATGCGCATCAACATTTGCCCACTTTTTTCAAGAGCAACGATTGTGTTCTCAAATGTGGCAGCACCTGGTGTGTCCAGGATTGCCTGAACTTCTGCTAATTGCTGTGTGCAACCTTCATAGAAGGCAGGCAGATAGTGCTCGACTTTGATGTCAGCAAATGGAGGGAGCTCGTATTCAAGAGTGCTGCGTTGGGCAAATGGATTCGCGTTAGTCATAACGCGAACTGTACTAATTAGTGAGGACGGCGTCGACGCTGACTAGAGTTTGGACGAGGGCGCTTTCCACCACTACGCACAGACTTTTCAACGATTGGCACAATGTATGGAATACCTGTTGGCTCCTGTGCGCCCGTAATCTTCATTAATTCAGTACTTAGGGGTGTAACTCCAACAAACTTAGGGGTTACGCCGGCACGCTGTGTCAGCCCGCCGATTGATTTCTGCTGACGAGTTGTCGCGAGAGTTACAACAGTTCCAGCCTCACCAGCACGTGCTGTACGACCAGCGCGGTGCAGGTAATCCTTGTGATCTGTTGGAGCATCAACGTGCACAACCAATGAAATTCCATCAACGTGAATACCACGTGCTGCAACATCTGTTGCAACTAGTGCCGCGTTCGGTGTCTCCTTGAAGAGAGCCAAAGTGCGAGTACGAACTGCTTGTGACTTTCCACCGTGCAATGCACCAACTGGCACACCTGCATGAGCAAGCTTGTCAGCTAAGCGATCTGCACCGCGTTGAGTCTTAACGAACAAAATAGTTTTGCCGTTACGAGCCGCAACCTGATTTGTGATGTCATCTTTATCAGTTGGGTTCATAACCAATACGTAGTGCTCCATAGTCGAAACTGATGCACGATCGTTTTGTAGTGAGTGAGTCTTTGGGTTCTTCAAGTACTGACGAACCAATGAGTCAACACCACGGTCTAGAGTTGCAGAGAACAGAAGACGCTGACCATCAAGCTTTGCCTGATCAAGAATTTCCTTAACAACAGGTAAGAAGCCCATGTCTGCCATCTGGTCTGCTTCATCAAGAACTGTAATTTGAAGTTGGTCTAACTGAACTTCACCCTTGTTTAGTAGATCAATCAAACGACCAGGCGTTGCAACCAGAATGGCTGTTCCGCGGCGCATCGCTGTGATCTGCTTTGAGTAAGACATTCCGCCAGCAACAACAACTGATTCGTGACCTATTGAACGAGCAAGTGGCATCAAAACTTCATCGATCTGCTGTGCAAGTTCACGGGTTGGAGTCAAAACAAGTGCCAATGGCTTGTGAGGCTTTGCAACCTTGCCGTTTAAGTTGTTAAGGAGTGCCAAACCAAATGCAAGAGTCTTTCCTGAACCAGTTTGTCCGCGACCCAAAATGTCGTGACCCGCTAGTGCATCAGGAAGTGTTGCAATCTGAATTGGGAATGGATGCAAAATACCTTGCTTGCTCAGTGCGTTAACAAGAGGAGCAGCAATACCAAGATCAGCAAATGTTGTTGTGATCTCAGTTAGGGGAGTTGCATCAACAAGGTTTGCATCTGCAAGATTTGCTGAAATGTAGTTGTCATCTGCACCGAAATCGACCGCTGCATTTGAGTGAGACTTTGAATGTGATTTGAAATCATCACGCGCATAGGCTGATGAATCATTACGGCGATCGCGTACTGGACGCTCTGCGCGGAAGTTAGCTGCGCGAGTATCTGGTGCAACGCTGCTCTTCTTTGGACGAGTTGGATCAAACTTTTCGCGCTTACGTGGTTCAAAGTTTGGACGGCCATCATCTGTGCGAGCAATCTTTGCCTTTACAGCGTCACGACGATTAGTTGGACGAGTATCTGAATCCTTCTTAAATGGTGGACGTGAATCCTCGCGCTTGAATGCTGGGCGTTCTGCCTTCTTGTATGTCTTCTTAAACTCTGGACGAGTTGTTGGACGTTCAGTTCGCTCTGCACGTGGTGCTGATTCGCGAACTTCGCGTTCCTTAACAAACTTCTTTGCACGTGAATCTGGACGCTGTGATCGTTCAATACGTGCTGAACGCTCTGCTGGTTCTTCAGTTGGACGTGGCTTTGATGCTGTTTGTTCTTGATAACGCTTTGCGCGCAACTTTGAACGCTCGACTAAGCGAGCTTCCTTTTTTGAAGTTGCAGATGTGTCAACATCTGAATAACGACGAGTTGATGCAGGCTTTCCAGTTGATGGCTTAGCTGCTGCACCTTTGCGTGCTGCTTTTTGCGCAGTCGTGTGACGTGCCTTAGGAGCTGATTCTTTAAATTCAGCAGCCTTCTTCGTGCGCTTAGGCTTTCCTGCTGATGCAGCGCGACGAGCTTTTCCGGGCGCGCTAGTACGTGGTTGTAGAGACATAGAAATGCATACCAATCGAGACGACAAGCGCGTCTCGGGTATAGCTCGCACTTTTGGCGGCTAGGGCGAAAATAAGACTCGCATGTAGTGCTGCAAAGTGCAGCACTTGGGGGAAGTGCTTTGGTGCGGTCGCACCAACGGGTTAATTCTACCGTGGATTATTGAATGGAAAAACCAACAGGAAGTTCTAAACGATTTGCCGATAAAAGGGCTGAATTAGTCAGGATTTCATGGGTAGAACCATCTGCAACGATGACGCCACCCTTCAAAATTACTGATCGTGCACACAATTCATATGCATACGGAAGATCATGCGTGACCATCACCATTGTTATGTCTAATGAGCGCAAAATGTCAGCTAATTCGCGGCGACTTGCAGGATCCAGGTTTGATGATGGTTCATCTAGAACAAGAATTTCAGGCTTCATTGCAAGCACAGTTGCTACCGCTACACGGCGACGCTGCCCGAAAGAAAGGTGATGCGGTGGACGCTCTTTGAACTCAAGCATTCCAACTAGTTCTAGTGCCTCATTAACAATCGCATCAAGTTCTGAACCACGCTTTCCCATGTTGTAGGGACCGAAGGCAACATCTTCACCAACAGTTGGCATAAAGAGTTGATCATCTGGATCTTGAAACACAATTCCAACTTTTGAACGGATCTCTTTGAGTGATTCTTTGTTTTTAGAATCAACTAGTTGTCCAGCAACATGAATAGAACCATGTGATGTTGGATGAATACCGTTCATGTGCATAACAAGCGTTGTCTTACCCGCACCATTGGGACCAAGCAGTGCAACTCGCTCGCCTTTTTGGACCGAAAGATTTACGCCGTAAAGTGCTTGATTACCATCAGGGTATGCAAATGCAAGCTCTTTAATTTCTAGACTTGGCGTAGTCATTACATTCTTCCAATCACTAGTTGTGTAATAAAGATTAACGCTGCAACCATTGGATAGATCATTGCGGTGATCCAAACTTTAGTTTGAACTTTAGGTGGTTCATCATGGGGTAGAACACCTTCATATCCCCGAGAGAGCATTGAAAGATGAACTCTTTCTCCTCTTTCGTAAGAGCGAATAAAGAGCGCACCAGCTGCTGTTGCTAAAACTTTCCAGTGTTTGATTCCAGTTGCTTCAAAACCTCGGGACTCACGAGCAACCTTCATTCTTTCCATCTCGTCATTTACAACGTTGACATAGCGCAACATAAATGAGGCAATCTGAACCATTAGAGCAGGAAGCTTGAGGCGCTCAAGTCCGCGAAGAATTTCACGAGCAGTTGTCGATGTAGACAAAATGATTGCCGTCATCACGCCTAAGGTTCCCTTAACAACAATTCCAGAACCTGCGATCAAACCCTCGCGATAGAGATCAAAAGGCCCTACTTGCACTTTTTCACCTGTACCAAAAAAGGGCATCAGAATTGCGAAGAATACAAATGGAATTTCGATTAATGAGCGCTTAAAAAGAAGAGAAAAAGGAATCTTTGCGATTGTAACTACCGTTAACAGCCATAAGAAGTAGGCGACAAAAGCCAGCCATTTCGTAACTGGGGTCGAGACCACAATCAAAATAAAGGCGATCGCTGCAATGATCTTTAAATGTGAGGGTAAAGAGTGAACTAAAGAGTGACGATGAAGGTAGAGCCGTTCACCTACATCATGACCGTGGTGATGGTTCTCCTGCTCGAGCTTACTTGCCATCCTTCTTTGGTTTACGAGCAATTAGTTTAAAACCAATGCCTGCAACTACTGCGGTCCCAATCACGCCAATTACTCCAGCTACGCCAACTGATGCGCGCTCATTCTCTATTCCCTTAACGCCATAGTCAGCCAAAGTTCCATCAGCATTGGTGTGGTCTTTTGCCGTATCAATGAAACCAATATCTTGTGCAACTTTTTCTAGTCCATCAGGAGAAGAAGATGCGTAGAACGAAACAACTCCTGCAAGAAACAAAGAGATTACAAAACCTGCAATATAAAATTTACGATTATTAAGCATTTCGAATCTCCAACTTCTGATTATTGTTTTTCCAGCCATAGACTAAATCGCTTCGGCTAGCCAAGACGGCGCTAACGGTTAAGCCGGTAATAATCGCTTCACCGATTCCGATTAACACGTGTGTTCCGACCATTGCAGTGAAAACAGTTGAAGTTGAAAATGTTGCTGTTGCCCCCATTGCATATTGAAGAGTAAAGCCAGCAGCGGCAATCGGAACCGAAAGAAGAGCGCCTACGAATGCAGCCGCAGAGATCGAAGCCTTATTTTTTGGCAAAATCTTTCGCGCAAGAAGGAAAATTCCATACCCAGCCCACACTGCCAGAATTGACATGTTAAAGACACTAAGGCCCAGGGCGGTTAATCCGCCATCTGCAAACAAGAAAGCTTGCATCAGTAAAACGACCGTTAGAGCCAAAGTTGCGGCCCAGGGGCCAACCAAAACTGCCGCTAGAACTGCGCCAAGCAAATGGCCACTTGTTCCAGCAGCCACAGGAAAATTGAGCATTTGCACCGCAAAGATAAAGACAGCGGTGAGACCTGCCAAAGGGGCGGTCTTTTCATCAAGTTGCTCGCGCGCGCCCTTAAGGGCGGCGGCAACGCCTACAGCCGAAATGCCGGCAAAGATTGCTGATGTTTGAGGATCTATAAACCCGTCTGGAATATGCATAGGAGAATGTTAATGCAAACGATTCGCATTTGCATCTTTAAGGCAATAAAGGGGTAGGTATGCTCCGCGGATGCTCCGGATTCTCCTTGTCGCACTCATTGTGAGCCTTTGTCCTGCCTCGGCAGTTGCCTCTGAGTGCAGCTGGGATCTGAGTTCCGGATGGGTCCAGCGGGAAAACCTGAAAAAGGGCGATGTTAAGTGGGATGCCGGTGTCCCACTTCGCTTCAGCGCGGATTTCACTCGCCGCAAAGAGGCGCCGCGGATTGAAGGCTTTGTAAGTTCAGCTTCTGCAACATGTGGCGAGAGTGTTTCGTTGACCACGGTTGGAGCCAAAAAGTTTCAGGTCGAGATTTATCGAATGGGCTATTACAAAAATGCCGGCGCTCGCCTGATCCGCAGACTTGAATCACCTAAATTAATAACGGTCGAAAGCACGATGGTGCCAGGTCAGTATTTATTGAAGTTAAAAAGCCTGAAACGAGCAAGCACTTTTGTTCCGCTCATGGTTACGGGCAGTGGTGCTAATGATTTAACTTTTGTTTCTTCAGTTCTAACTTGGCAGTCTTATAACCAATGGGGTGGAGAGTCTTTATATAAAGGAGCAGATGGCAACCGTGAGACTGCGGCAACTGTAGTTTCACTTGATCGTCCTTACGATGGTGATGGCTCTGGCCAGTTTCGATACATGGAACAACCACTAGTTACATTAATGGAAAAAGCTGGGCTAGACATTAACTACATTACTGATTTAGAAGTTGATTCCAGGCCAGATGTTTTTACACAAACTCGTTCAATTGTTTTAGGTGGACATAGCGAGTATTGGACTCGAAGCATGCGTCAACATTTTGATAATGCTGTTGCATCTGGAGTTAATCTGATTGTCTTTGGAGGCAATACTGGTTATGCAGTGACTGAAATAAAGGGACGTGAGATTTCTGGTAGAACGCCTTATCGAGAAATTGGACAACCCGAATCTCTTTTACTCGGATCACAATATTTTTCTCTAGGAATACGAAAAGATTTGGTCTCAAATAATGTGTGGCCATTTTCAATTCTTGGAATTGATGCCCAAATAAAAGGTATTTATGGTTATGAGGCAGATACAGCGATGGGGACTGTGGGACCAGGTGTTCAAGTTCTTGCAAGAGCCGTTATTAGCCCCACTGAAAAAGGTTTTGTCGCAATGAGTACCTATTACAACGCCCCTAGCGGCGCAGCTGTGATGAATATGGGCACCAATGGCTGGGTCTGTGCGATTTCCAATCGTTGCCCTTGGGGCCACTCCTTCGACGTGCAGGCACAAAAACAGATTCAAAAGGTCACCCAAGAGGTTCTTAAGGCGACCAAGTCTGCAAAATGGCCTGTGGCGCAGATTGATATTCCTGCTCGTCCTTAGGGTAATCCGTATAGGTTTTGCTCATGAGCGAAGATGATGGCTTAGAAGAACTCATCAGCGAAGAGATGTTGTGGGACCGCATCCCTGAAGTCGAGGGTGAAGAGCGCGCAAGCACATACTACGAATTAAGCGCTCGAATCTATGCACGTGGTCAATATGACGAAGCACTTGCATTAGCTGAAACCGCACGTGATATTTATTCACAACTTGGTGAAGAAGCACCATCTGAAGGTTTAGCTCAAGCTTATTCAGCAATTGGTTACAACTTAAATCAATTGAAGCGTATGGATGAAGCAGCGTTGGCAATGAGTAAAGCAGTTGAATTACTTCGCGAGAATAAATCACCTATTGCACTTGAACTTGCCTGCACACTTGGCGAGTGGTGGTACACCTCCAAGCAATATGACAAAGTTGTTGAAACAATGAATGAGTGCGCACAAGAACACTTAGTTGATGGCAATGAGATTGGTGCAGCAAATGATCTGCACCTAATTGGCTGTGCAGAGCGGGAATTAAAGAATTACGAGAAAGCACTAGAAGCTTTCAAAGAATCAAGATCGCTGTTTAAGCGAAACAAAGAAATTATTCATGTTGCTCGTTGTGATCAAAAAATGGCATCATGTTTAATTGAACTTGGACAAGGCGAACTAGCTTTAGAGACTGCACGCAAAGCCGTAGATGTTTTCGAAACTGGCCACGATCATCGCCGTGAAACTTTTGCATCCTTTGAATTCGGTAAGGCGCAGATCCTTCTTGAAAAATATGATGATGGTTTGGCAACACTTGAAAATGTCTTGGCAGTTGTTAGTGAAGATGAACCAAAAGATTTTGAATTCATCGTTGATATTGAGTCTCGCATCGCCAAGATCTTTCGTATGCAGGGTCGCGGGGAAGAAGCAGATGAGATTGAGCGCCGCTTAAAAACGGTGCAGGAAGCGCTGGAAGATGAACCAGAGCTTGATCTCCTCACTTAAAGGCAAAGACCAACTCAGCATCACAATGGTGTGCCTAGGCAATATTTGCCGCTCACCTATGGCTGCAGCTGTTCTGGCAGGCAAAACCGCTGATTGGAAATCTCCTCGCATCGAGGTTCATAGTTCTGGGACTGGCTCATGGCACATCGGACAAGGCCCACACCCATCATCAAAAAAGATTTGGGAAGCAGCTGGATATAAGCATTCGCACACCGCAAAGCAATTTAAGGTAAACGACTTCTTTGTGCATGATCTAATTTTAGTGATGGATTCAAGTAATTATCACAACGTAGTTTCTTTGGCAGAAAGTGAAGAGCACCGAAGCAAAGTTTTCTATTTGCGAAACTTTGATCCCGCACTAAAGGGTTTAGATCCAAGTTCGGCAGATTATTTCAAACTAGAAGTGCCAGATCCTTACAATCAATCTGATGAAGCCTATGAGGCAACTTTGGCTATGGTTGAACGTGCTGTGGATGGATTGTTGTTAGAGCTAGCGCGGTAAGTGCTGCAGTGCCCAGTGATACATAGCAATCGCACCTGCTGCGGATGCATTCATCGATCTAGTCGATCCGTATTGATTGATCTCATACAAAACTTCGCAGACCGCAATACCCTCATCTGACATACCGGCACCTTCTTGACCAAAAAGAAGAACACAACTTTCAGGTAGTACTGCCGGCTCAAGCTGCTTTGATCCTGGAACATTATCAATTCCAATAATCGGCAAGTTTTGCTCTTTGCAGTATTGGGCAAAATCTTCAACGGTTGGATGATGTAAGACCGTTAGATAGCGATCAGTAACCATTGCACCGCGCTTATTCCAATCACGCTTTCCAATAATGTGAACTGCAGAAACGTTAAATGCATTTGCCGTGCGAACTACCGAACCAATATTCAAATCATGTTGCCAATTTTCAATAGCAATCTGCAACTTATGTCTCTTAGTATTTAAATCTGCAACAATCGCTTCAACGGTCCAATATCGGTAATGATCTAAAACATTGCGACGATCACCATTCAGCAATAGTTCAGGATCGTATTGATCACCTTCTGGCCATGGTTTTTCATGAGGTCCGACTCCTACAACGGGGAAAAATTCACCTGGGCCAATACTGGCGGGGGTAGTAGGCGAAGACATGTATGCACTCTAAACTGAATACATGTCAGCTATCAACATAGTCATGTATGTAATCCATCTACTGTCTGTAATTGGAATTCTTGTCCTTCTAATGCATCAGTGGAACAAAACCCCGCGCAAGTTAAACCCCGGGGTTTTGCATGCTGGGCTAACCGCTCTCATTGCCGGCATCGTGATGGTCGGGTTGCATAATTCAGTCAAGCCCGATGAGGAACTCAATCACACAAAGGTTGGAATTAAATTTCTAGTTTTGGTTGTAATTCTTGCCCTTGGGTATAAGAATGTTAAGAAGCCTGAGCTTCCAAAGAATGTTTGGTTAACGATGACAGGATTAACTGTTCTAAACATAATCATCGCATCAGCACGGTAGATAAATAACTTATGTCCTTGCTGAAAAGAACTTTTGCCGTCTGCCTTGCTCTAATTCTTTCAATTGCACCGGCAGATGCTGCATTAAGTCCAGAATCAATTCCGGCTGTATTTGATGAACTACTAAAAGTACCGACTCTGTCTAATCCGGCGATGATCGTAATTGATGGCTCGACAGGTCAGATTATCTATGAGAAAAATATTAATTCTCAGCGTAAGCCTGCATCTGTAATGAAAGTCATGGCTGGGGCTGTAACTCTTGATTATTTAGATCCTCTTTCAGTATTTAACACAACCGTCAACATTGCGCCGGAAGAAAAAACAGTTGTTATCCGAGGATCATTTGATCCGTGGATTAGCCTGGATCACAATGTTGCACGCAAGATGAACAGAGCTTCATTGCCGTATATGGGTTTCAATACATTGTCTGCAGTTAAACAAGCTAATGGTGGATCACTAAAGAATTACAAGGTCTTGTATAGCAATCTTTATTCCAAAGATATTGCCAACCTAAAAGCTTTTTGGGCAAAGCGAGGATTCAAGCCAGTTTTCAAGCAAGTTACTGATGACGAAGCCTTTCTGGCTCAAGGTGATTTAGTTGTCTCAGAAAACTCACCCACAGTTGCACAAATACTCGACTGGATGATGTTGTGGAGCGATAACTTACTGGCTGATCGACTAGCAGGATTAGCCGCGCGTACTGCTGGATATTCTCCAAATATCAAGGGTATAGAAACGATTTTTCGAGCCCTTTTGACCCAACTTGAAATTGATGACAGCAAACTAGTTGTCGCAGATGCGAGTGGACTATCTAAGAAAAACAAAATTACTGCAAAGCTCATGGGTGAGCTTCTCTACAAGATTCGTATCGACCAGAAATATGCCCTGTTATATAACTCTTTACCCATAGGTGGAGTATCAGGAACATTAGAAAATAGGTTTTTAAAAACTGCCCCATCGGCTGTGGGTCTTGTGAGGGCTAAGACTGGAACACTAAACGGTACTGCAACACTTGCTGGTTACGTGCAATCAACCGATCGCGAGTATGTTTTTGTCACTCTTGCCGATGACATCGCTAAAGGAAATGCGGCGTTAAATAAAGCTCGCGCTGCAATTGATCGAGTTCTTGGAAGAATCGCTGCTCCAAACATTCCGGCAGAGATTAGTCCAGCACCTTAATTATTCGAGTAGATCTTTATCTGTCCTTTGTAACAGGCAACCCAAGTGTTACCTGTTGGATTGTCGTAGGTAATTCCTATTGGCTCATTACAAGCTTTTATAGTTTCTAATACCTTCATGTCGCTAGTTCGCACCTTAGACATCGTGTCACTTTTAAAATTAACAACAAACATAGTTGAACCATCGGATGAGATAGCCAGACTTCGGGCTGCTTCACCTGTCTTTACTGATTTACCAGCTTTGTTAGCCACTAAATCCCAGGATGCAACTTTTCCGGAAAGATTCATGGTGACATACATCTTTGTATTGTCCGGTGATAAAACTATTGCACGGGGATTACTTCCAATTGGAATATAGGAAACTGTGAAATCTTCTAAGTTAATGACATGGATTCTGTTGCCACCCATCTCAGCCACGTATGCGCGCTTTGAGTCATTAGAGATTGCAATACCTCGCGGATAACGACCGATTTTGATTGTTTTAACAACCTTTTGCGAATCAACTGAAATAACTGAGACGGTATAAGAACACCAGTTTGCAGCTAAAACATATTTGTTATCAGGTGTTGCTTCTACAACTTTAGGAACAGACCCAACTGGATAAATTGCATCTATTTCATAATTGCTGCGGTTTATTCGATATACAAAACTTTTGTCATAGCCAGATGCTGGAGAACATGTGTCATGTCCTTCTTTGTTGTATCCAGGTCCATACATCGCGTAATTACTCACATAGAGATACTTACCGTCTGGGGAGAATGTTCCCTCAACAGGTGAACCCTTGAAGATTGCAGCGCTCTTGGAATATCCGTAGCTTTTCAAAGAAACTGAGTCAGGGACAGTTTTGAGTAGTTCGAAACTCTTTGCATCATAAACAGTGACTGAATGTCGATACATCATGTTGTGAGCGCTCACCACACCATCACCTGAAGATCTAACTGACTTTGGTGAAATTGCGCCGTTAATTGTCTTGATTAACTTCATCTTTGTCTCAGGTGAAACAACTTCGCCCTGAGCCGGTATTGCTATGGCGCAGAGCGAAGTTATAAGAACTAAAGATAGAAAGCGATTGCGCATTCCCTAACTGTACTAGTTAGTCGTCATCGCCTTCGTCTTCATCATCATCGTCATCATGATTGCCCTTGTGTGAGCGTCCTTCATGATCATCGTCATCTTCACCCTTCGTTGGTAATTGTGCGATTGATGGGTTTTGGAGTCCTGACGTTCCAGCAATTGTTGAGCTAGTTGACGGATTTGCAATTCGTACGGTGGGCGAAGATTTTGAAACTTGAGCAACTGATGCAGGTGATGCAGTGCTGCTAGAAGCAGTTGTCTGCACAGAAGCTGTATCGACCGCTGTAGCTGGGGATTTATCTTGAACCTGTGCAACAACTGCGCCAACTCCAAGGATCAACGCGGTGGCGATCACTGCAGCAAACGGCAGAGTCTTTGATGCCTTTGGTGGCACCGCCGGACCATCGTTTTCTGCGATCTCAAACCATTCGGGCTTATTGTTCTCAGTCATGGTAAATCCCTTCGTTGAGAGCAAGGTAACTATTATCCCTGTGAGGAGACTGTGATGCGCAAATTAAATCGCTGAGTAACCTTGTCCAGTGAGCGTTGCTATGCGGGGATATCTAGACCTTATGAAATTAAGGGTCGTTGAATTACTGCTCGTTTCCACATTACCGGCAATGGTCTTGGCCGCACAAGGTCTTCCAGATTTTGGATTGGCTATTGCAACAATCTTTGCAGGAACGTTAGCTGCCGGAAGTGCAAACGCATTCAACATGGTTATTGAAAGTGATTTAGATAAATTAATGGCGCGCACAGCAAAGCGCCCAATTGTTACCGGACTGATCTCTAAGACAAAAGCAACAGTATTTGCATCGGTGATTGGAATTCTTTCACTTACATTGTTCTGGCTCTTCACAACACCGCTCGCAACCTTGTTAGCACTAATTGCAATTGTTTTTTATGTCGTTGTATACACAATGGCACTTAAGCAAAGAACTTCACAAAACATTGTGTGGGGTGGCGCAGCAGGATGTATGCCAGTTCTAATTGGCTGGGCGGCCGTTACCAATTCATTATCAGTAACACCATGGGCATTTTTCTTTGTTATTTTCTTTTGGACCCCACCACATTTCTGGGCACTGGCGATTAAGTACAAAGATGACTACGCAGCTGCCGGCACACCAATGCTTCCTGTCGTTGCAACAAAGGCACGCGTACTAGGTGAGATGTGGTTCCACACAATCCTGATGATTGCTTCATCTATTTGGTTAATTAGTTCAGCAGATCTGCCAACATGGTCAATGGTTGTAACCATTGCACTTGGTTTAGTTTTTGCACGCCAATTACTTGCTCTTAAAGAAGGCTCACCGGAGTATGGAAAAGTTGCCGGAAAAATCTTCCAGTGGTCAATTACTTACTTAAGTTTGCTTTCAGTTGTACTTGTTGCAGCACAATTACTTAGCTAAGGCCTGCTCTAGGTCTTTAATGAGATCTGATGAATGTTCTAATCCAATAGATAAACGCAACACTGATCCTGTTATGCCCATTTCTGCTTGTACTTCAGGGGCCAAACGTCGATGCGTAGTAGATGCAGGATGAGTAATAAGAGACTTGCTATCACCTAAGTTGTTAGAAATATCGATCACGCGAAGCTTGTTCATGAAGGCAAAGACTTCTTCTTGAGAGCCCTTAAATTCAATACCAATAGTGCTTCCGCCGCCATTGCTCATCTGTTTCATCGCTAATTCGTGGCTAGGGTGAGACTTTAATCCTGGATAGCGAACAGATTTGATTGCAGGTTGCTTTTCTAAGAACTCCGCAACTGTTTGTGCATTTGAAACCATACTCTCAACACGCATGTGCATTGTTTCAAGTGACTTAACAAGAACCCAAGCGTTGAAAGCACTAAGAGCTGGTCCTGTGTGACGAACAAAGGGTAGAAGTTTGTCAACGATGTAATCAGCAGAACCAAGTAGCGCTCCCGCTAAAACTCGTCCTTGTCCATCAATGTGCTTTGTTGCTGAATACATAACTACATCTGCGCCAAGCTGTAATGGCTTTTGCAGAACAGGTGAAGCCATCACGTTATCAACAATTACAGTTGCACCGACCTTGTGTGCAAGATCGCTCACCATTTTGATATCAACGATCTCTAATAATGGATTACTTGGTGTTTCAATAAAGACAGCCTTAGTTGGCTTGCTAAGTGCTTTAGCCCAATCAGTAGGGTTGTTGCCCTTTACTAATTCAAAGGTCACGCCCCACTTTGGCAAGAATTCTGTAATAACAACATGGCAAGAAGAAAACATTGCAGCAGAGGCAACTACGTGGTCACCTTGCTCAACTAGACATGCAAGAGATGCGAACATGGCAGACATTCCAGAACCCGTTGCCACGCACATTTCAGCGCCTTCAATGGCTGCAAGACGCTGTTCAAACATCGCAATTGTTGGGTTGTGGAAACGGCTATATAAGTAGTGATCTGTTTCTTCGGCAAAAGAATCAAATGCTTCTTCCGCAGATGAATATGTGAAACCACTGTTGAGATATAGAGCCTCAGAAGTTTCACCAAAACCAGATCGAGCTAAACCGGTACGCACTGAGTGTGTCTGTGGATGTAATTCCCAGTCAGGTCCCAGTGAATTCTTACGAGGTTGATAGCCCCAAGGTCGTTTGCTCATGACTTAATTGTGGCAGAGTAAGGGGCATGCCGAATACTGCTATTTCAGTCTCAGATCTCTCCAAAAAATATGATGATCGCTTAGCGGTCTCACATATCAACTTCGAAGTCCCTTTGGGCATCGTGTGTGGCTTTGTTGGCCCTAATGGATCGGGCAAGACGACCACCATGCGAATGTTGCTCGGCCTAATAACTCCAACAACTGGGCAAGGCCACATTCTTGGCGAACCAATTGAGCATCCAGAAAAGTATTTAAGTCGCGTTGGCGCAATGATTGAAGGACCTGCTTTTTATCCAGCACTGTCGGGATATGAAAACTTAATGGTTCTAGCAAAACTTGGTGGATTTCCAATTGAGCGAGTTCAGCAGTTACTCGACAAAGTTGGACTGGGAGATCGCGGTAAGTCAAAGTTTAAAACTTACTCACTTGGAATGAAGCAGCGGTTAGGAATTGCAGCAGCGCTACTACCTAATCCAAAGTTACTCATGTTGGATGAACCGACAAATGGTTTAGATCCTGAAGGAATTCAAGAAGTACGAGCACTATTGCGCGACCTAGCAAATGAAGGAACAACGGTATTTGTTTCTTCGCACTTGTTATCTGAGTTAGAAATCATTAGCGATTACATTGTCATGTTGCGAAAGGGTGAGATTGTTTTTGCTGGCCCCATTGGTGAATTAATGGCCCAGCAGCAACCAACAATCATTGCAAAGTCACTGCAGCAATCTGATTTGCAGAAGATTGTGGAGATAGCAGAAGCAGCCGGACACCACGCCGTCATAAGGAATGACTCAGTACATGTTCTAGCTGAGATGGATTGGGCGCCAGTATTGAACAAGGCAGCCTTTGATGCAGGGATCACATTGGCACAACTTGCTCCACAGCTGCCAAATCTGGAAGAGACTTTCTTTGAAATGACGGGGGACAAGTAATGTTAAATGTTGTCAAAGCAGAACTACGCAAACTTCGTCGTCCAACATTATTTTTTGGCACCATGGGTGCGGCAATCTTCTTCACAGGCTTAATCACATCTTTTATCTATTTGATGATTGATTCACCTCAAGGAAACGGTGATCGAGGTCGATCAATTAGTAGGGAAGTTTTGACGCTAGCAAGTGGTTCTGTTAATGGCTTTGCTTCCGTTGGTGGGTTTTTAGGAATCATTGCATTGTGTGTATTTGCAGCACAGACAGCCCAGGAGTACACATACGGCACATTACGAAACCTTCTGATTCGCCAACCAGGCCGCATGAAGATTCTTATTGGCAAATTGATTTCGATGGTTCTGTTTGGACTAGTAATGATTTCGATTGCCGCTGTTATCAGCATTGCAATTTCTTACATCCTTGCCCCCGGTGCCAAGGTGAGCACAGATCTCTGGTTCACATCTGCTGGGTTTGAAGCCATTTTCACAACTTTTGTAAATGTCACAATTTCCGTTGTTGCCTTTGGAATCGTTGGAATGGTTCTAGGACTTCTCTTGCGCTCACCAATAAGCGCAATTTCCTTCGGAGTTCTGTGGATTTTAATTATTGAAGTCTTATTGATGGCTGTGAAGAACTCATTGCAGAGTTGGCTGCCAGGTGCCCAACTATCTGCAATCGCTTCTGGGGGATCACCGGATCTGACCTATACGCATGCACTTACTGTTGGCGGGATCTATGTAGCAGTCGGAGCAATAGTTGCTTCAGTGCTATTTGTTCGTCGTGATGTAGCTAATTAAGGACACTCACACGTAAAACCCCGCTTTTCCAAGGTTGGCCATTTATTCTTTAGACCTTCCCTTTCGAAAGGTTTTAAGTGAAAAAGTTTAGGGCGATCTCGCTTGCTGTAATTCTGGGGCTGACGATTTCGTCGGTGCCGGCTGTTGCGGTCCCTAAACCAACTGTGGCTGAAATTGAAGCTGCAAAGAAAGTGGAAGCAGCAAAGAAAAAGATTGCTGATGCGCAAGCTAAAAAGTTAGCTGCAGCTAATCAAAGCCTTCGAGCACTAACTGCCAAAGCAAATGCTGCAGCTGCTGTGTATAGAAAAGCGCAAGCAGAGTTAGCTGTTGCAACTTCACTTGCGATGGCTGCTGCAAAACATGCCGCAGAAACTGCAGCAGCAGTTGCAGAAGCGCATAAAACTATTGGTCGCCTGGCATCAAATGCCTACATCATGGGCGGAAGCATGAGCGATATTCAGCCTTTGCTAAGTGCCAACGGTCCACAAGATTTGATTGATCAACTTTCGACACTGAGCACATTAGGAGCACAGAATTCAGTTGCCCTTGCACAGTTCAAAGAAGCTGAAGCAGCTGCACGTAAAGCCAAAGCTGCAGCAGATACCGCAAAAGCTGTGCAGCAAGTCGCAACAGATAAAGTAGCGGCAACTAAGAAAATTGCAGATGATGCAAAAGCAGAGCAAGCAAAAGAAGTTGCAAAGTTACAAAAAGTTCAAGATGAGTTAATGCGCCAGTTAATGAGTGCCCGAAAAGTTAGAACAACACTTGAGCAACAAAGACAACTCGCATTACTCGAAGAGAGCCAAGCAAACACCGCTGCACAAACTGGCGGACAAAAAAGTGTCTGGCCAGATATTGGATTTAAGGGCCGATCAACATCTAGAACTACTCAAGCACAGCGTGACAAGGCTGTTGCATTTGCTAAGGCACAAGTTCTTGCACGCAAGCCGTACATTTGGGGATCTGAAGGACCAAACTCTTTCGATTGCTCAGGACTTGTTTACGCTGCATATAAAGCAGCTGGACTTGGTTGGCCAAACTGGGATCGCCTCAACTCAGCTTTGTACTCTGGGTACACCCAACATGTTTCGCTAAAGGATCTGGTCCCAGGAGACTTGCTCTTCTACTCTTACAAAGGAAACATCTCAACAATTCACCACATCACGATTTATGCGGGTAACGGAATGATGTGGGAAGCCAACTCAAAGGGTCGTGGCTTGCTGTATTCAAACATCTACAGCATCAAGGGCTTGATGCCATTTGGTGGTCGCGTCTAAACCAGCACTACTCTTGTCCTATGACAACGGCGGTTCCTGCAGTTCGTAACTCGGTTCGAACTTGGCTGGAAAAATATGAAGCCGGAGACAAAGTAATTGTCGCCGTTTCTGGTGGTGCTGATTCTTTAGCACTTGCGTACGCACTTTCTGTTGAAGCAGAAAAACTTGCGATTACCGTCATTGGTGTAACTGTCGATCATCAATTACAAGCTGCCTCAACTATGCAAGCAGAAAAAGTTGTAGCACAACTTTCAAAGTTTGGTCTGAGCTGTGTAGTCAAGAAAGTTACCGTTGACGTTAAAGAAGGTTTAGAAGCATCAGCACGCAAAGTCAGATATGAAGCGCTCAATGAAGTTGCCGCACAAGAAAATGCAGTTGCAGTATTTCTTGGCCACACAAAAGACGATCAAGCTGAGACTGTTTTATTGGGGCTTGCACGTGGCTCTGGAACTCGTTCGCTATCTGGAATGGCACATCACAATGGGCTTTATGTTCGACCACTTCTTGAAATTACTCGTAACCAAAACGAAGAGTTTTGCAAAGAGGTAGGCTTGGATTACTGGAATGATCCACACAATCAAGATTCGCAGTTTGCACGTGTTCGCGTGCGCACTGAAGCACTTCCGGTTTTAGAAAAAACAATTGGTCCAGGAATTTCAGATGCTTTGGCTCGAAGTTCTCACCTATTAAGAGATGATGCCGATGCACTTGATCATTGGGCAAAACGTGAAGAGATCCATCTAGATCTGCATGACTTGGATTGCGCCCATCTTGAATCCTTGCCTCGAGCAATTCGTACCCGAATTCTGCGATCTGCCATCTATGCCGCCGGTGCTCCATCAGGATCGGTCTCAGCCGAGCATGTAAGCGCAGTTGAAGCCCTAATCTCGGCCTGGAGCGGCCAAGGTGCGCTCAATCTCCCCGGCGGTGTGAAGGTTGAGCGAATTTCGGGCAGACTTTCGCTCTCACCGCACCGACCATAGGGAGAACCGTGGATTTAGAAGCAGTCAAGGGCGATATCGAACGCGTAATCGTGACCGAAGAACAGTTGCAAGCACGTATCAAAGAGCTTGCCGCACAGGTTGATAAAGATTACGAAGGTAAAGACCTTTTACTTGTTGGCGTTTTAAAGGGCGCGGTTATGGCTGTTGCAGATCTTTCTCGCGCATTGCAACGCCACATAGATATGGACTGGATGGCAGTTTCTTCCTATGGATCTGGAACAAAGTCCAGTGGAGTGGTTCGTATCCTTAAAGATTTAGATCGTGACATCACTGGTCGCAATGTATTGATCGTTGAAGACATTGTTGATTCAGGTTTAACACTTTCTTGGCTTAAGGCAAACCTTGAATCACGTGGAGTTGGATCAGTTGAAATTCTTTCAATCTTGCGCAAACCAGAGGCAGCAAAGGTTGAAGTAAACGTTAAGTATGTTGGTTTTGATATTCCAAAAGATTTCGTAATTGGGTATGGACTTGATTTCGATGAGAAGTACCGCAACCTTCCCTTTATTGGCGTGCTTGCTAAGCACATGTACGAATAAGAATTAGAAACGAGAATCCCCAGATATGTCACAAGTACAAAAGCCTAAGAAGCCGACGAAAAAAAGTTTTTCAAGCAAGAACAGTCCAAAGAAGCCGGCATCAACTGGCAGCAAGATTTTTCGAGGACCTCTTTTTTGGATTATTGCGGCAATCTTTGCGGTAACAGTTTTTGGCCAGATCTCATCTGCGGGAAATAAATACACTCAAATCGAAACTTCACAAGCCATCGATGCGATTACTCAGTCAAAGGTACTGTCTGCCGAGTTAGTTGATAAAGATCAGAAGATTCGCCTCATACTTACCCCTGGCAACACAATTAATGGTGACTCAAAAGTTGAATCATTCTATGTTGCACGACAAGAACCAACCTTGGTTGATGCCTTAACTGCTAATCCACCTTCAAAGGGCTGGAATGTAAAGGTTCCTTCGCAGTCACTACTTATTTCATTCCTTTTCTCAATCGTTCCATTCTTACTCATCGGATTTTTGTTCTTCTGGATGATGAGTCAAGCTCAAGGTGGCAACAAGGTGTTCCAGTTTGGAAAATCTCGTGCCAAATTGCAAGACAACGATGTTCCAAAGACAACATTTAAGGATGTTGCAGGAGCAGATGAAGCACTTGCTGAATTAGATGAGATTAAGGATTTCCTTGCAAAGCCGGAAAAGTACGCACCACTTGGGGCAAAGATTCCTAAGGGTGTTTTGTTGTTTGGTCCTCCAGGAACAGGTAAGACACTTCTTGCTCGTGCGGTAGCTGGTGAAGCAGGAGTTCCTTTCTATTCAATTTCTGGTTCTGACTTTGTTGAAATGTTTGTTGGTGTTGGTGCAGCGCGCGTGCGCGATTTGTTCAATCAAGCAAAAGCAAACGCACCTGCAATTGTTTTCATCGATGAAATTGATGCTGTTGGTCGCCAACGCGGTGCGGGTATGGGTGGTGGTCACGATGAGCGTGAACAAACTCTGAATCAATTACTTGTTGAAATGGATGGCTTTGAGGAAAACTCCAAAGTTATTTTGATCGCAGCAACAAACCGCCCAGATGTTCTAGATCCAGCCTTACTTCGTCCAGGTCGTTTTGATCGTCAGATTGCTGTTGATCGTCCGGATCTCAAAGGTCGTGAAGCGATCTTGCAAGTCCACGCAAAAGGCAAGCCACTGAGCGATGAGGTAAAGCTAGTTGATTACGCACGTCGTACACCTGGCTTTACTGGCGCTGACTTGTCTAATGTGCTCAACGAAGCAGCGCTTTTGTCTGCTCGTGAAAACAAAGCAGTTATTGGAAATCTAGAATTAGATGAAGCAATTGATCGCGTCATGGCAGGACCACAACGTAAGTCTCGTTTGATGAGTGATGATGAGCGTCGAGTTACTGCTTATCACGAAGCCGGTCACGCACTTGTTGCACATGCTTTGCCACATACAGATCCTGTTCACAAGGTGACGATCATGCCTCGTGGCCGCGCTCTTGGTTACACAATGGTCTTGCCTGATGAAGACAAGTACTCAACTACTCGTAATCAATTGCTTGATCAGTTGGCATATTCATTAGGTGGACGAGCAGCAGAAGAATTAATTTTCCACGATCCATCAACCGGTGCATCTAATGACATTGAAAAGGCAACAGAGCTTGCTCGCGCAATGGTTACTCAATACGGAATGACTGAGGCTATTGGTGCGATCAAACTTGGTGGCGGAGCCTCTGAACCGTTCCTAGGTCGAGATTATGGACATCAACGCGACTACAGCGAAAACATTGCAGCCGTTGTTGATCGCGAGATTCGCCAGTTAATTGAAAATGCCCACCAAGAAGCATTTGATATTTTGGTTGCCAATCGCAAGATTCTTGATGAAATGGTCATTGAACTTCTTGAAAAGGAAACTTTAAACAAGGATGAAATCGCAGCAATCTTTAAAAAGGTAAAGTTAGTGACTAAGCGCCCTGCATGGACTGGTTCTGCTACTCGTATTCCATCTGAGCAGCCACCAGTTGATGTTCCTGAGCGCATTGTTGCGGCGCCAGTAGAGGCGAAGAAACCAGCACGTCGTAAGAAGGCTGCAAGTGACGGTAAATAAAGTTACCGTCTCTGATGGTCGCGCATCTGGTCCTTATGACCAGGAACGTGCTGAAAAGGCTGTTCGTGAACTACTTATTGCTCTGGGCGAAGACCCTGAACGTGAAGGGTTAAAAGAAACACCTGCACGCGTTGCACGTGCGATGAAGGAAAACTTTGAAGGATTGTGGCAATCACCAGAAGATGTTTTAACAACAACTTTTGATATTGGCCACGAAGAATTAGTAATCGTTCGCGATATCGAAGTGTTTTCACATTGCGAACATCATTTAACTCCGTTCCACGGCGTTGCACATATTGGGTATATCCCACGTGGAAAAATCACGGGGCTTTCAAAGCTTGCGCGTTTGGTTGATTTGTACGCAAAGCGCCCACAGGTGCAAGAGCGATTAACTACTCAGATTGCAGATGCCATGGTGAAGATCTTGGATCCGCTAGGTGTGATTGTGATCATTGACTGCGAGCACTTATGTATGTCGATGCGAGGAGTTAAAAAATCTCATGCCCGAACGACTACTTCTGCAGTCCGCGGTGCGTTAACAAATCCTGCTACACGCGCAGAAGCAATTTCACTTATCACTAAGGCGTAATGCTCATGTTGATCATGGGCATCTTAAATGTTACCCCTGATTCTTTTGCCGATGGTGGAAGGCATAATGAGTTTGATGCAGCGGTTGCACGTGGTTTAGAAATGATTGCAGAAGGCGTTGACATCATTGACATTGGCGGAGAGTCAACTAGACCTGGTGCAGAACGCGTTAGTGAAGCAGAAGAAATTGAACGCACTATTCCGGTTATAACTGAACTTGCAAAACAAGGCGTAAAAATCAGCATCGACACAATGCGTGCAAGTACAGCAGAGGCCGCAATCAAAGCCGGCGCATCAATAATTAATGATGTCAGCGGGGGATTAGCAGACCCTCTTATGTTGCAAACCGCAGCACGTTTAGGAGTGCCATTTATTGCAATGCACTGGCGCGGACAGTCAAAAGATATGAATTCAAAGGCTATTTACAATGATGTCGTCATTGATGTGATTTCAGAGCTACAAGAGCGCATTACCGCTGCTTTGGAAGCAGGCATTGAAGTTGGCAATCTAATTATTGATCCAGGTCTAGGTTTTGCTAAAGATGCCGAACATAACTGGGAGATTATCGATTCAGTCGATTCCTTTGTTGATTTGGGTTATCCAGTGTTAATTGGTGCTTCCCGCAAGCGTTTTCTCGGTGGGGACTCTCCAGATGAACGCGAACAAGCAACAATCGATTTAACGAAGCGACTTGCCACAACAGGTGTGTGGGCGGTTAGAGTTCATAGCGTGAAACCACATAAGGAGGTGTTGGCACAATGAGTGATCAGATTGTTCTAACCGGCATCCATGGTTTTGGTTTTCACGGATTATTTGAGCAAGAGCGCCAAGATGGTCAAGATTTCTTTGTTGACCTGACACTTGAAGTTGATTTGAAAGCAGCTTCACAATCAGATGCGATTTCAGATACGGTCAATTATGCCGAGATCACGGACTTGGTTGTCGATGAGATTACAAGTAATCCTGTTAACTTAATTGAGAAGTTAGCCGCTCGAATTGCTGAGCGAGTACTAAATCAACATTTGAAAGTAAAGTCTGTCACTGTCACCGTGCACAAGCCTCAGGCACCGGTTGCTGCGCAATTAAAAGATATTGCAGTTGTTGTAACTAGAGCACGATGAAAGCTGTAATTGCACTTGGTGCCAATATCGGTCAACCAAAAGAGAATCTTGATTTAGCGATTGCACTACTTCGCGAAGCAACTGATGTGAAGCTGGTATCTAGCTATTACAGAACCGCACCAGTTGGTGGACCAGAGCAACCTGATTACTTAAATGCTGTGTGCATTATTGATAGTGAGCTGCCCGCCATGGATTTATTGTCATTGCTCCATGGCATCGAAAAGAGTTTGGGCCGGGAAAGAATTGAACATTGGGGACCCCGAACTATTGATCTGGACCTCATTCAATATGGGGGGTTGTTAAGTAAGGCTGATGAATTGCAGTTGCCGCACCCACGTGCACATGAGCGTCGCTTTGTTCTAGAACCTTGGTTTGAAATCGAGCCTGATGCAATCCTGCTTACGCATGGAGCGATAAAAGAACTTTTGGAGCAATTGCCTGCTTAGAGGTAAACTTTGCAACATCTCGCCCGGTACCCCACGAAAGGACTGGAGCCACTGAAATGACTGTATTAGTGCCAACTATGGGTGCCTTGCATAAGGGCCACCAAGCGTTGATTAAACGTGCACGCACATTGGATAAAGATGTAATCGTTAGCATTTTTGTAAATCCATTGCAGTTCGAAAACAAATCAGATTTAGAACAGTATCCGCGATCTCCTGAGCGCGATATCGAAATCGCAACAATTGCGGGCGCTAATGAGGTGTGGTTTCCAGAGTATGAAGATTTATATCCTGAGGGATTCAAAACACTTAGTGCTGGGGCTTTAGGAAATCTATTTGAAGGTGCATCGCGTCCTGGACACTTTGATGGTGTTGTAACAGTGATTGATCGCCTATGTGCAATTGCAAAGCCAGATAAGGCTGTGTTTGGCGAAAAGGATTTTCAACAATTAGCAATAATCAAAGCAATGAAGAGCAAGGTTGAGATTATTGGCGTCCCAACGGTTCGTGAATTTGATGGCCTGGCAATGTCCTCACGCAATCTGCGACTGAGTGAAACTGGAAGAAACGTCGCACTAGTTATTCATCGCGCGTTAGCGGCGGCAAAGCTAGCCCCAACAGTTGAAATTGCGCAGGAGGTTCTAAATACAACTTTATCGACTGAGCCTGGCTTTGATAAGGATTATGCAGCGATTATTGACGAAAAGGATTTCTCATTAGCAAATGAGGGCACAGAAAACCGCCGAGCAATTATCGCTGGGTGGGTTGAAGGAGTTCGCTTGATAGACAACATGCCAATGGTGGGGAGATAACAATGTTGTTAACAGTCGATGTTGGAAACACAAATACCGTTCTTGGAATCTTTGATGACAAAGAGATGGTTCATTCTTGGAGAGTTAAAACGGATCCTCGCAGTACCGCTGATGAATTATGGCTGCAGTACCGCGCTCTGATCGAGGATTACAAGGTGACAGGCTTAGCTGTTTGTTCAACAGTTCCTGCCACATTGCGCGAACTCCGCACAATGATCACCGATTATTTCGCAGATGTTCCTGTAACTATTGTTGAGCCAGGAATCAAGACTGGTGTGCCGCTACTAGTTGATAACCCAAAGGAAATTGGCGCAGATCGCATTGTTAATACCTTGGCTGCTCACACATTGTTTGGTGGACCCGCAATTGTTGTCGACTTTGGAACTTCAACGAATCTAGATGTTGTTTCACCAAAGGGAGAGTTTCTAGGTGGTGCACTTGCCCCCGGTATTGAAATCTCAGTTGATGCTTTAGCTGCTCGCGCAGCGCAGCTTCGCAAAGTCGAATTAATCAGACCAAAAAATGTCATAGGCAAAAACACAGTTGAAGCGTTGCAATCTGGAACCATCTATGGATTTGCTGGCCAGGTTGATGGATTAGTCGATCGAATCACTGCAGAGCTAATGGATTCTTATTCCGAAAAGCCAACAGTTATTGCAACGGGTGGATTAGCCCCATTGATTATCGGAGTTTCAGAAACAATCGACCATCATGAGCCTGATTTGACCCTCATTGGACTTCGCCTAATTCACGAACGAAATGCCTAAGTCGGTAGACTTCGCAACCTATGAGCACAGAAAACGCACCGATTGAAGAGGATCTGCCTGAGCAGCTCCGTATTCGACGCGAAAAGCGCGCCTCATTATTAGAGCGCAACATTGAGCCATATCCAGTCTCTGTACCTCGCACGAAATCTCTTGTTGAAATTCGTGAGAAATATGTTGGTCTTGAAATTGATGTTGCTACGGGAGATATTGAATCTCTAACAGGCCGAATCATCTTTAAACGCGATACAGGAAAACTTTGCTTTGCAACGTTGCGTGAAGGTGACGGAACAGAACTTCAGGCTATGTTGTCATTGGACAAAGTTGGTCAAGAAGTTCTTGATTCATGGAAATCAGATATTGATTTAGGTGACATCGTTTCTGTAACGGGTGAGATCATCACGTCAAAGCGCGGAGAACTTTCAATCCTTGCTAATTCATGGACTCTGGCTTCAAAGTCACTACGTCCATTGCCAAATGATCATAAGCCGATGTCAGAAGAGACCCGTGTACGTATGCGCTATGTGGATTTAATTGTGCGCCCAGAAGCTCGGACCAATGCTCGCATGCGCCCAGCTGTCATGAAGTCACTTCGAGATACATTTGATAAAGCAAACTTTGTTGAGGTTGAAACTCCGATGCTGCAGGTCATGCATGGTGGAGCTGCCGCACGTCCGTTCAAATCTTTTTCTAATGCTTATGACATGGATCTGTTCCTACGTATTGCGCCTGAACTATTCTTAAAGCGCTGTGTTGTTGGTGGTATAGAGCGTGTATTTGAAATCAACCGTAATTTCCGTAATGAAGGTGCTGACTCATCTCACTCTCCTGAGTTTGCAATGATTGAAAGCTATATGGCCTACGGCGATTGGATGTCTATCGCTGATTTAACTCGCACTCTTGTTCAGAACGCTGCCATGGCAGTTGCTGGCTCACATGTTGTTACGCATCATGATGGACGTCAGGCAGACCTTGGCGGCCAGTGGAAGCAAATCTCCTTGTATGACGCTATTTCTAATGGTGTTGGGCAAAGTGTTACAGCCCTTACCCCTATTGCAGAATTGAAGAAGATCGCTGAAAAGCTAGGCATGAAAATTGATCCCAAGTGGATTACCGGAAAGCTAGCCGAAGAGATCTTTGAACATGTTGCACGTCATGAATTAATTGAACCAACTTTTGTAATGGGCTTCCCGGTTGATACTTCACCACTTGTTCGAGCACACCGCGAGCTACCTGGTATTGCCGAAAAGTGGGATTTATACATTGATGGCTTTGAGCTAGCAACAGGCTACTCCGAATTAATTGATCCTGTTGTTCAGCGTGATCGTTTAGTTGAACAAGCAACACTTGGTTCCAAGGGTGACCTTGAAGCAATGCAAGTAGATGAAGATTTCTTGCGAGCGATGGAGTTTGCAATGCCTCCAACAGGTGGAATGGGAATGGGTGTTGATCGTTTGCTCATGGCACTTACTGGACTTGGAATTCGCGAAACAATTTTGTTCCCACTTGTTAAGCCAGAAATTGATTAATCGATGGAGATTCGTCTAGCACGCACAAGTGATGTTAAGGGTATTCGTCAATTAATTGACTCATACGCACCACAAGGTCGTCTGCTTACAAAAGAAACTGTAACCTTGTATGAAAGCGTCCAAGAATTTACTGTTGCTGTGGAAGGTAATGAGGTTATTGGTTGCGGCGCACTACACATCTTGTGGGAAGACCTTGCAGAAGTTCGCACAGTTGCAGTGTCAGAAAAGGTTCGTGGCAAAGGTGTTGGTCATCAAATCCTTGAATCAATCATTGATCGTGCAAAGAAAATTGGCGTGGAGCGAATCTTCTGTTTAACTTTTGAAATAGATTTCTTTGCTCGCCATGGATTTGAAATTATCGAAGGAACCCCAGTTGAGCCAGAGATCTACAAGGAACTCCTACGCTCTTACGACGCCGGTGTGGCTGAGTTCCTTGATCTTGAGTCGGTAAAGCCCAATACCCTGGGAAATACCCGAATGCTCAAGAAGCTGTAAAGACCCAGATTTAGTCCAATTTCGGGCATAACCCCGCCACATTTGGGGTTGTAAATGACAGAGCCAATCCACCTCGCGAGCGTAGGCCTGCAGGTATTAGGCTTAACGAAAGATCGACCCAAAGGAGCATTGCCCATGTTTGAGCGCTTTACCGACCGAGCCCGCCGCGTTGTTGTGCTGGCCCAAGAAGAAGCACGCATGCTCAATCACAACTACATCGGTACTGAACACATCCTGCTCGGATTGATTCACGAAGGTGAAGGCGTTGCAGCAAAGGGACTTGAATCATTAGGTATCTCACTTGAAGGCGTGCGCGCACAAGTTGAAGAAATTATCGGACAAGGCCAGCAAGCACCAAGTGGTCACATTCCATTTACTCCGCGCGCGAAAAAAGTTCTAGAACTTTCACTTCGTGAAGCGTTGCAGTTAGGTCACAACTACATCGGAACAGAACACATTCTTCTTGGTTTGATCCGCGAAGGCGAGGGTGTTGCTGCACAAGTTCTTGTAAAGCTTGGCGCAGATCTCAACCGTGTTCGCCAGCAAGTTATTCAACTTCTTTCTGGTTACCAAGGAAAAGAAGCTGTACAAACTGGTGGACCTGCAGAAGGCACACCTTCAACATCATTAGTACTTGATCAGTTTGGTCGAAATCTCACACAAGCTGCCCGTGAAGGAAAGCTTGATCCAGTCATTGGTCGCGAAAATGAAATTGAACGTGTGATGCAAGTTCTTTCACGCCGCACAAAGAACAATCCAGTTCTAATTGGTGAACCAGGCGTTGGTAAGACAGCTGTTGTTGAGGGTCTTGCACAAGCAATCTACAAGAACGATGTTCCAGAAACTTTGAAAGATAAGCAGCTCTACTCACTAGATTTAGGTGCACTTGTTGCAGGTAGTCGCTACCGTGGAGATTTCGAAGAGCGCTTGAAGAAGGTGCTTAAGGAGATCAAAACTCGCGGTGACATCATTCTTTTCATCGATGAAATTCACACACTTGTTGGCGCTGGCGCTGCAGAAGGTGCAATTGATGCTGCAAGTATCTTGAAGCCAATGCTTGCACGTGGTGAGCTACAAACAATTGGTGCAACAACACTTGATGAATACCGCAAGCATGTTGAGAAGGATGCAGCCCTAGAGCGCCGCTTCCAGCCAATTCAAGTTAAAGAGCCTTCTGTTGCTCACACAATCGAGATTTTGAAGGGTCTTCGCGATCGCTACGAAACACATCACCGAGTTTCAATTACCGATGGCGCACTTGCGGCTGCTGCAAACCTTGCAGATCGCTATGTGTCAGATCGCTTCTTGCCAGATAAGGCAATCGATCTTATTGATGAAGCAGGTTCACGTCTTCGCATTAAGCGCATGACAGCCCCTGCTGAACTTCGCGAGTTTGATGAAAAGATTGCAAATGCTCGCAAGGAAAAAGAGTCTGCAATTGATGGTCAAGATTTTGAACTAGCAGCGACTCTGCGCGATAAGGAAAAAACACTTATCACTGAAAAGCAGGAAGCTGAAAAGAATTGGAAAGCAACTGATCTAGATAAGGTGACAGAAGTTGATGAAGAACTCATCGCTCAAGTCCTATCTGCCTCAACTGGTATTCCAGTCTTTAAGTTAACTGAAGAAGAGACTGCGCGTCTGCTTCGAATGGAAGATGAATTACACAACCGTGTTATCGGGCAAGACCAAGCGATTAAGGCGTTGTCACAAGCAATCCGTCGCACACGCGCAGGTCTTAAGGATCCACGTCGTCCTGGTGGATCATTTATCTTCGCTGGTCCTTCAGGTGTTGGTAAGACTGAACTTTCTCGCACACTTGCTTCATTCTTGTTTGGTGATCAAGATGCGTTGATTCAGCTTGATATGTCTGAGTACTCAGAGCGTCACACCGCATCACGTCTATTCGGTGCACCTCCAGGATATGTTGGATATGACGAGGGTGGTCAGCTAACTGAAAAGGTTCGCCGTCGTCCATTCTCTGTTGTGCTCTTCGATGAAATCGAAAAAGCACATCCAGATATCTTCAACTCACTTCTACAGGTTCTAGAAGAAGGTCATCTAACAGATTCACAGGGCCGAAAAGTAGATTTCAAGAACACTGTCATCATCATGACAACAAACCTTGGTACTCGTGACATCTCTAAGTCACTCGGGCTTGGCTTTGCTAACAGCGATGACGATATGACTAATTACGAGCGCATGAAGGGCAAGGTTAGTGATGAACTTAAATCACATTTCCGCCCTGAGTTCCTCAACCGTATTGACGACATCATCGTCTTCCACCAGTTGACTAAGCCTCAGATCATTCAGATCGTTGATCTCATGCTTAAGAACCTTGATGATCGTTTGCAGGCTAAGGACATGGGGATCGAACTCACTCCTGCTGCTAAGGATCTTCTTGCAGAGCGTGGCTACGATCCACTTCTTGGAGCACGTCCACTGCGTCGTGTTATCCAACGTGAGATCGAAGATGGATTGTCAGAGCGAATCTTGTTTGGCGAGCTAAAGGCCGGCGAGATCATCGTTGTTGATGTTGAAGGAGAAGGCGCTGAAGCAAAATTCACATTTGCTGGAGCACCAAAGGTGGCAACACCTGATACTCCTGAAGATCTTGCTGAAGCTCCAACTGCTTAAATTATTCAGCTAGTTTTTTAAGTGCTTCGCCGCTAACGCGATACACAGTCCACTCATCCATGGCCACTGCGCCTAAGGATTTGTAGAAGTCGATGCTTGGTTGATTCCAATCCAGAACCCACCACTGCAATCTTTCGTAATCGCGTTCAACGCAAATCTTTCCTAATTCTTTAAGGAAAGCTAAGCCATAACCCTTGCCGCGATATGCCGGATCAACATAGAGATCTTCAAGATAAATACCAGGCTTGCCAACCCATGTTGAGTAGTTAAGAAACCAAATAGAAATGCCGACTACAACACCGTTATCTTCTGCAACGTGGCAGTAAGCAACTGGATTTTCTCCAAAGATTGTTTCTTCGATTTGTTCGATCGTCGCTTTTGCCTCAAGTGGTGCTCTCTCATACTCAGCAAGATCTTTGATTAGCTGATGTATGCGCGGTGCATCTGCTTTGGTTGCGTAACGAATCATTGCGGCAGTCTATAGCGGCGTCGGGGAAGTGCCTGAATTAGTTGGTCTTCGAGCAGTGTTTTAAGGGCTTTTTCGACCTGTGATTCTTCGGGCCACAACTTCTTAATAGCTGACTCGGTTAATGACTCGTTTTCACGAAGTGCTTGCACAATAGTCCCGCGGCATTTGCGATCAGTGCCATGCCAATCTTGCGATTTACGAACCAAATTAGTTTTCGGATAGCCATTCTTGCGCCAGTTGCACTGACCAATTATTGGGCAGAGTTCACATGCAGGATTTTTTGATGTGCAAACAAGTGCGCCAAGCTCCATGGTTGCAGCAGCCCAAAGGTGTGCATTCTTTGCTGGAAGGATTTCAAGTCTGCGAGCTTTCTCTCGAGCAGTTGGTGCTGGCTTTGGGTGCTCTTCACCATCAATAGCACGTACTAACAACCTGCGGATATTTACATCCATTACAAGAGATCTTTGTTCAAATGCAAAGGCGGCGATAGCAGCTGCGGTGTATTCACCAATGCCCGGTAGTAGCTGTAGTGTTTCTTGATCTTCTGGCACTTTGTTATTGAAATCTTCGGCAATGATTTGTGCAGCAGCGTGTAGACGCAGTGCACGGCGTGGATAGCCAAGACGTCCCCAGGCGGTGATGACCTGAGCAGGTGTTGCCTTTGCTAAATCTTTAGGAGTTGGCCAACGCTCCATCCACTCATTCCATTTAGGAAGAACACGGTTAACTGGGGTTTGTTGCAACATGTACTCACTGACCATCACACCCCACGGGGATGTGTCACGCCATGGTAAATCTCTTTTGTTCTTTTTAAACCAATTAAGAATTGGTTTTTCTAACGAACTCATTCGCCGGTGATTTTTACCCGTTTTAGCGCGGCATCAAGGCGTGAAACTTCAACGATCTCCATGCCATCAATCTTGGTATCTGATCCAGTTGGAACAAGTGCGCGCTTAAAACCAAGTCGATAGGCCTCTTGCAGTCTGCGATTAACTCCACTGACCTTGCGAATTTCACCAGCTAATCCAACTTCACCGATTGCTACTAGATCTGAAGGCAGAGCAAGACCTTTTGCAGCAGATGCAACGGCCAGAGCAAGGGCTAAATCAGCGGCAGGCTCTGTCATTTTCATGCCACCAACGGTTGCCGCATAGACATCGCGGCCACCAACCCGAACATTTGCACGCAGTTCTAACACTGCAAGCGTCATTGATGTGCGAGCTGAGTCCAGACCTGAAACAACACGACGAGCATTCCCATAATCATTTTCACGACCAGCAGAGACTAATGCTTGGATTTCTGCCAACAGGGGACGACGACCTTCAAGAGTTACAGTCACACATGTGCCTGGCACTGGTTCTGCATGGCGTGATGTGAATAAACCAGTTGGATCAAGCACAGATTCAATCCCAGTATCACTTAAATCAAAACAACCAACTTCATCTGATGCGCCGAAGCGATTTTTGATTGCACGAATTAGGCGAAGTCGTGAATGACGTTCGCCTTCAAACTGCAATACGACATCAACGATGTGTTCTAGAAGTCTTGGTCCTGCAATTGAGCCATCTTTAGTTACATGCCCAACAAGTAGCAAAGTGATGTCACGATCTTTACAGATGCGAATGAGTGCGCCAGCAACTTCTCGAACTTGTGTCACTCCACCGGGTGCACCATCTGCTGCAGAGCTGCCAATGGTTTGTACTGAGTCAATAATTAGAAGCTGTGGTTTAACGGAATCAATATGTGCAATTACCGCGCCTAGATCTGTTTCGGAGGCAAGGAATAGTTGTGGATCGATTGCATTGATGCGCTCTGCGCGAAGTCGCACTTGTGATGCTGATTCTTCTCCGCTTATATACAGCGCAGAGATTCCTTTTGCTGCAGATTGCGCGGCAACTGATAGAAGAAGTGTTGATTTACCAACACCTGGTTCGCCCGCTAATAAAATTGCCGCACCTGGTACTAATCCACCACCAAGAACGCGATCTAACTCTGAAACACCTGTGGGACGTGCATGGGCTGCAGATAAATCAACATCTCCAATAGGAGTTGCTTTAGCGGTTACATTTCCTGCAACCAGTGATAATTTTTTAGGCGCAGCAATCTCTTCAACAACGCCCCATGCTTGGCATTCTCCGCAGCGACCAACCCATTTTTGGGATGTCCAACCACACTCTGTGCAGCGGAATGGATCCTTTTCAACCTTGGCCATGAGGTAACCCTATGACAAGGGACTGACTATTTCTTCTGGGCAGCCAATGTTGCTGGATGCTGAATGATAAATAGTGGCAAGTTGCGGGCTGCAGACTCACGGATGTGTTCCATGCGCACATCACACAGACGAGCCAGTTCGTTATAGGCATCCTTACCCATTAACAGTTCAAGCTCGTACTTGTTCGAGATATACACAGGCTCTGTTCCAACGTGAGCATCACTGTTACTTGTGCAGTACCAGTCAAAATCTTCTCCGCCATCGCCCCATGCAAGGCGTTCGTACTCACCGATTACTGTTACTGAATATTCGCGCTCACCATATTCGCGAGTTTCAAAACTACGTCGCAATGGCAACTGCCAGCAAACATCAGGCTTTGTATCTGCAAAGTGCTTTCCATCGCGTTGTGCAACGTGGTGAAGTACGCAACCAAATGAACCTGTAAAACCTTCTGCTTCATAACCCTTACGGTTTAAGAAGATGCAACCATCTTCAACGCGACGAGTTTTGCGTTCGCCATCTTCATCTTTTTCAGAAATTCGTAATTCGCCGCCAGGCTTCTTTGGTCGTGCTTCGTTATAGAACTGCCACATTTCAGGAGTTAGATAAGCAGCAGCTTTAACTGTGCGCTCTTCATCAGCCTTGTCTGTATACATCGCACCTTCAGTGCAACATCCAGAATTAGGCTGGCTTTTAAAAACACCTTGGCAGCCATCGCCATAAATACAAGTCCAGTATGAGGTCAACCAGGTCAGGTCGCACTTGAAAATTGTTTCAGCATCATTTGGGTCGAAAAATTCAACCCAATCACGCGCAAATCCAGCTTTAACTTCTGACATAGTCGCAGAGCCTACAGGCATAACAGGTAGGCTTGTTACATGGATCAGCAATCAAAGGTTGCAGTTGTTGGCGCCGGCATTATGGGTGAAGCCTTGATCGCTGCATTGATTTCATCTGGTGTTAATCCAGAGTTGATCACAATTTCAGAAAAGCGTGCAGATCGAAGCGCAGAGCTGATTGCAAAGTACTCAATCAAACAAGCACCACTGGCAACCAATGTTGCAGCAGCAGATGCTCTTTTATTGGTGGTTAAGCCTCAGGATATGGCTGGCGTACTTGAAGAAATCAAGGGTTCAATTAACCCTGCAGCGGTTGTAATTACCTTTGCCGCAGGTAAGACAATCTCATTCATTAGCAATGGCCTCGGCACCGGCAACCCTGTTATCCGCGTCATGCCCAATACACCGACAATGGTGGGTGCTGGAATGGCTGCAGCATCAATGGGTGCAGGTGTCACAGCTGCACATAAGCAATTTGTTCTCGGATTCTTAGCAGCCACAGGCAAGGTAATTGAAGTTGCTGAACAACTACAAGACGCCGTCACAGCAACTAGTGGTTCTGGACCTGCTTACTTTTTCGCATTTGTTGAAGCAATGGTTGCTGGAGCTAAAGAACTTGGCCTCAGCGAGCAAGATGCAACAACTCTTACAGTTCAAACAATTGTTGGTGCTGCGAAGTTATTAGATGAGTCAGGCAAGAGTGCAACAACTCTGCGCGAAAATGTGACAAGCCCAAATGGCACAACGGCTGCCGCGCTCGCCTCTTTTGCATCAAGTGATCTCAACTCTATGGTTGCCAAGGCAATGAAGGCGGCTAGCGATCGTTCGCAGGAATTAGCGTGAAACGCTTTGTAGTATTCGTTGTACTTGCCTCATTAGTAATTGTTCCAGTTTCACAAGCTGCACCTAAGAAAATCAGCGTTAAACCAATGCAATTGTTGACAACAATTGGCACGCCAGATGAAGTAAGTGGAGCAGTTGTCAGCGGAAAATCAATAATAGTTTTTGGTACCAAAGCATCAAGGGCTTATGCCCGCGCAATTGATGGGACGGGTAAAGAGCTATGGAACTTATCCCTAGATCAATCTGCAGCATCGATTGCAACGGCTGCAGCTGTTGATCCAGCAGGCGATATTTGGGTTGCAGGTGCAACTCCACTAGCAACGGGATTAACTCCACCAGCGGCAACTGCACCTCCATTAAATCCTGATAACGCAGTTAATCCGCAATCTGCATTTGTTGGTGATCTACAGGCGATAACTATTTGGAAGGTAAGTGCCGCAGGTGCATTGGTTTTTACAAATACCTTGCCAACTAGTTCAGTGCTATTTCCAACCGCAATTACCGCAGATAAAAACGGGGCATCTGTTGTTGGAATCATTGCCAATGAGAAAGGTAATGCAGGTTTTCTAGCAAACGCTGACACCACAGGTGCGTTCTCAAAGTTGTTGCAGATCGGAGTTGCATCAACAACGGCAGATGCAGTTGTTAGACACGGTGATGGAAGCTTTACGATAGCTGGGTCAAGTGCTGAAACTTTAGCTGGCAAAAAAGTTGCTGGATTAACTGATGGCATTTTAGTTAAGGTCTCAAAGGCATTAAAGATAACTTCTGTTGTGCGCAGTTCGGTTGCAAAGGGAAAGCGGATCTGGAATAGCGCATCGAATTCTTTACTTCTTGCTGGGGAAGTTGTAGCAGCGGGCAAAACTGAATCTGCGATTACAAAGTTTTCAAGTTCTTTTGCACCATCCTGGACCTATCGCTTTGCCTCAACAGGTCCCGCACTTTCTGCATCTGCCACTCAGGCATTCTTCATTTCTACAGGAGCAGTTGCGCAACTAAATTGGAATCCAAAGACACCAACACCGTTATTGCTTACCTTTGACTCGAAAGGCCTCATCACTGCAGCCGATAGTGGCCCCATAGGGCAGAAAGAAGTCCTTGGGCTACTCATTTCAAAGGAGTTCGGGGTTCTGGCCCTTACTTCAAGCGCAGAATCGGTTTCGATTTTTACCCTACTTCCGCGGTAACCTAAACCCCCGCACACTCAGTGCGAACTTTAGAAATGAGAGCGTGACATATGGGTTCCGTAATTAAAAAGCGACGCAAGCGCATGGCGAAGAAGAAGCACAAGAAGCTTCTAAAGAAGACTCGCATTCAGCGCCGTAACGCGAAGTAATAATTACGGCTTTAGCAGTGCAAGCTTGCCGTTAACCGTGGCAAGAAGATATTTAATCTTATTAACAGTCACCCAAGCGCTCTGAGTAGGTTCAGAGCCTTGGGTACTGCTAACTAAACGTATTGCAGCTTGTCCCAAATCCTTTTTGCTCGTATCTAGAGCGCACAGTCTTTCCTGACAGTTAAAGATAATTATTTTGCCATCAGTCGTCAGATACTCACCAGGTGTTCCGAAATTCTCAGTAGTCAGACTAGAAATCTTTGTTGGATCACTCAATAGCGCCCAACGCACTTGATTAGGTTTTGGTGCTGTCGCAGTTGATGCGGCTAACCAGGTTGCCATTACATCACCATTTACTTTTGCCAGCGCCACATCAAACCCAAAGATTGCAGCCTCATCAGTTGAGATATCAAGTGTTTGATACGCCCAGCCAGTTGGTTCAATGCCAGTGCGGGTAGCAATACGGATCGCACCAGAGGTAATTTCTTTCTTCTGGTTCATTGAAACTACTGAATCGTATGCAACGTATGTTTTTGAGCCATCAAAGATCGCCTGCAAATGGAAGCCAACATCACCTGTTGTGCGGCCATCAGTTTTGCGATCACCATCTAGAAGCTCATATTTCCATGGAGCATTCTTGTTCTTTACAGCCCCAAGAAGAACTCCTTGGCTTTCATCGCGATAAAAGACTTGCACAGTACTTGTCGTAGCAACACATGCATTTGCAACGCTTACATCACTGGATGTGCGCACACGAATTAGATCTGTGTACTCATTTACTGCAGGACCATTGCCATCGACCACTTCGATTGCAAAGCTCTTTCCGTTGAATGTTGCATAGCGGAGATCTTTTTCAGTTGAATCACTGTAGAAAATATGGAGAGTTTGCTTCACTCCACTGCCATTAACGCACATGGAGATAGCACCAGAAATCGTGTCTGTAGTGCGACCACTGCTTCCACCAGCTCCATCAACAGTTACTTTCTTCCAAGTCTTGCCATCATAGGTTGCAAGTTTCAAGTCACCGCTTTTTGTGTCCGTGTAGGCAATCGCCGGCTGTCCATTAAAGGTTGTACTAGCAACACTCTTACCATCAGCTGTAGTATCCAACACAGTGCTCTTCCAGCCAGCTTGTGGGATTACAGCTTTAGTTGTTACCGCTTCGGAAACACCAAGTGCATTTTTCGCGACAACTGAAAACGTGTATGAAGTACCGTTCTTTAATCCGGCCATCAACACTGGGCTAGACAATGACTTCTTTTCTACACCCGTCTTAATGTTTTTGACGATGTATTCACTGATCTGAGCTGTGCGTAAATTGACTGGCGGATCAAAAGAAATCAGCGCAGATGCATCACCTGTAAATGCTTGAACATTACGTGGTGACTGTGGAAGATCAGTTGCAATGCCAGCAGGTGGCTTATTGCGCATATCCTCCATCATTGCCAATTGGAGTGGTCCGGGTTGGCGAAACACTTCACCTGGATCAAGGCTTGGCGTCATCACTGAATCAAGTCCAGACTTTGAAAAAGTATCTTCATCCAAGTGCGACGTTGAAGATCCAGGTTGGTAACGAGATGGCGTGTACATCTTTGGCTTAATTCCACCATTTGCTTTAATTCCAAGAGGACCTGACCACACCAATGATGTTGTGAGTGCAACACCTAACTCTCTTGAAGGAGTTGGAAGATCTGCTAAACGACGACCATCTGCTGTTTGCAGGTAGGCATCAAACGGCGTTGGTTGATCCAGGCTACCTAATCCATAAAATGGGTCGTAAGCATCGTTAGAAAGAAATCCAAGACCGTGACCAAGTTCGTGGATGAAAACAGATTCAAGATCGTATTCAGAAGAAGTTGGAACTCCATCTCCACGAGTATTCCAGGTCGCGCCAGAATTAACTTGGATAATGATTTCAGGGTTTGCTTTATCTAAATCTCTACCGGCTAATGCATTTGCAGCAGCTGATGCGTACCAAAGTGATGGGTCAGGTGCACCAGAAAAAGCAGAGAAGAAACTTCCAGGACGTGCACTTCCCAATACTCCCCAAGAACTTGAACGACCCCATGACGCATCAACGGTAATTGGAGTTGTTGATTTAAAGTTTGCTGACCACACATCAATTGCTGCCTGAACCTCTTTTTTTGCCCAATCGGGAAAGTTGTTGTACTTAACATTGAACTTTGATTTAGCTTCTAAGTTCTTGGCTGCAGGTTTGGCGGTGGAAGTAGTAACCGCATCGGTGCCTGCATATATGTAACCCCAGTTAGTTGCAGGGATCTGTTTGAAGGATAAAGCGGGCGCAGATGGCGCAGAAAGAATGGAAACAGCAAGCACACCGGCAAAGGCGATTGCCCATAATCTTTTGATGCGCAGCATGAGCCCAACGCTATCAGGGCATCGGGTGTGGTTTAAGGTCAGGGGTAGGAATTACCAATTCTCTAAGTGAATTAACAGGTCAGAAAGGGTGGCTACATGACGCTCATAACAATTTATGGCCGTACTGGTTGCCATCTTTGCGAGGATGCATTAGAGGTCTTGCAATCGATGAAAGAAGAACTTAACTTTGAAATTGAAGAGATTTTGATTGATGGAAATGAAGAATTAGAAAAACTCTATGGTGAGAAAATTCCCGTTACTCAAATCGATGGCACACACCATGACTTCTGGCGCGTAGATCCAGAGCGCTTTAGATCTTCCCTTGAAAAACATCGTCAGCGTCAATAATTTTGTATGAATAACCTTGCTCAGCTAAAAAGCGCTGACGGTTCTGTGCAAAATCTTGATCGATAGTGTCACGAGAAATTACTGAATAAAACTTTGCGCCACGACCATCTGCCTTTGGTCGCAAGATACGCCCTAAGCGCTGTGCTTCCTCTTGACGGCTACCAAATGCACCAGAGACCTGGATTGCAATCGTTGCATCGGGTAAATCGATTGAAAAGTTAGCTACCTTTGAAACCACTAAACACTTAATTTCACCAGTTCTAAATTGATTAAACAAAATTTCTCGCTCTTTAATTGGTGTTTCGCCCTTGATGAGCGGTGCACCCAACGTTTCGGACAGATCATCTAGCTGGTCGATGTATTGACCAATGACTAATACTTGATCATCTGCGTGCTTTTCTACTAAAGCTTGAACAACATCGCGCTTTGTGCGAGTTGTCGCACAGTTGCGATATCGGTTTTCTGGCTCAGCAGTTGCATACGCCAAACGTTCGGTTTCAGTTAAGTTAACCCGAACCTCAATACATTCAGCAGGTGCGATATAGCCCTGAGCTTCAATCTCTTTCCAAGGCACATCAAAACGCTTTGGACCAATGAGTGAGAAAACTTCACCCTCCATGCCATCTTCACGCACCAATGTTGCGGTTAAACCTAAACGGCGACGTGATTGGATATCTGCGGTGAAACGAAAGATTGGCGCAGGCAAGAGGTGCACTTCATCATAAATAATCAAGCCCCAGTCATATGAATCAAAGAGATCTAGGTGGGCGTAAACACCATTCTTCTTCTTTGTCATCACTTGGTATGTGGCAATAGTTACTGGGCGAATCTCTTTCTTTGCCCCTGAATACTCGCCAATTTCATCCTCGTTAAGGGTTGTTCGCTTTAACAATTCCTCACGCCATTGACGCGCGGCAATTGTGTTTGTTACCAAAATTAATGTTGTTGCCTTGGCATGTGCCATGGCAGCTGCGCCAACAATAGTTTTACCAGCACCGCAAGGAAGAACAACAACACCAGAACCGCCATGCCAGAAACCTTCAGCAGCAAGTTCTTGGTAAGGACGTATCTTCCAATCCTTTTGCACCAATGAAATATCGTGTGCTTGACCATCGACGTAGCCTGCAAAATCTTCTGCTGGCCAGCCAAGACGCAACAGCGACTGCTTTATCTGCCCACGTTGGCTAGGTAAAACGGTAATAGTCTCAGCATCAATTCGAGCACCAAGCAATGGTGCAATCTTCTTTGCTCTAATTACTTCTTCTAGAACTGCTGTGTCAGTTGTAATAAGAATCAAGCCATGGACTGGATCCATCTCAAGTCGCAAACGACCATAGCGAGACATTGTTTCTGCAACATCGATAAGAATTGAGTGGGGGACTGCGTAGCGGGAGTACTTGATTAAGGTGTCGATAACTTGCTCTGCATCATGTCCTGCAGCACGAGCATTCCACAAACCAAGTGGTGTTAAACGATATGTGTGAATGTGTTCAGGTGATCGCTCTAGCTCAGCAAATGGCGCAATTGCTCGTCGACATTCGGTAGACATTGGATGGTCAATATCGAGCAGCAGCGTTTTATCGCTCTGAACAATTAGTGGACCATCAGTCATTGAGTAAATCCTTTATTAGCGCGTGCAATAACTTGCTGCGATCTTCAAGGGTACTGATATCGACCCATTCATGTGCTGCGTGAGCTCCGTCGCCAACTGCTCCGAGGCCATCTAATACTTGAGCACCTGCTGCAGCTGCAAAGTTTCCATCACTTGCTCCGCCAACTGAGGCATGACCTAAAGGTGGCATTCCTAATTCTTTGGCAACTTTTTCTGCTCGCTCATAGAGGGCCATTGTTGAAGTTGTTTCAAGAGGTGGACGGTTAAATCCGCCTGTAACTTCATAACGGGCTGCCGTATTAACAGGCTTTAATCCTTTGATAGCTGCATCAACGCGCTTTAGATCATCCATTGAGTAAGAACGGATATCAATGTCTAGAACAGCTAAATCTGGGACAGTGTTGGTTGTGTTACCGGCATGAAGAGTTGTTGGAACAACAGTTGTTCCATGCTCAGGATTTTGCATGGCTGTGATTGCTAAAACAGCATGTGCCATTTCAGTTGTTGCGTTCACGCCTTTTTCAGGTTCAAGACCAGCATGTGATGCCTTACCATGAATTTTGACTTGATACATCGCTGTGCCTTTGCGGCCAGTTTTAACTTTGCCATTAAGTGTTGCCTCTAAAACTAGAACAGCTTTTGCTTTTGCAGAAATTTCCTTAATGAATTCTTTACTTGTTGCACTTCCTGTTTCTTCATCTGTTGTTGCAACTAGTGCTGCACCTCCAGTGATTCCCTTCATGGCATAAAGTGCTTGAACAAATCCCGCTTTCATATCAAAAATCCCTGGGCCACGAGCAGCTGTTCCCTCAACGCTCCACAAAGGTTGAAAAGATCCCTTAGGCCACACTGTGTCTAGGTGAGCAAGAACGATTACATCTGGATTCGGTGAACCCCACCAGAAAACTGGGCGACCATTTACATCACGGATTTCTGCAGGAGTTCCCAAAACTCTGGTTGCTATGTCACTTGCTAAATGAACAACATCGCGGCAGGCATCTAGATCTTCAGTTGGTGATTCCAACTTAACTAATGCTTCTAGGGCTGCCAACATGGGATAAGTCTATAGCGGTGCCACGCCAGTGATGCGTGGGATTCTGAAGGATTGGACCTCACCTGTTGCATGATCGCGTGCGATTAAGGCACCTGCGCTAATGCGAATAGGGTCAATAATTCGATGGGTTACACCGCCATTGTTATCGGCATATCCGATTGAAAGGGTTTTCTCATCAATAATGAATTGATTGAGTATTTCCATCGTTTCATTTGCAGTGGTGCGAGGAAGTTGGCCTAAAGCTTCACTTGCAACCTGTCGCAAACGAGTTTGACGGTAGGTAGATTTTTCTCCAGTGCGCAAAGCGCGAATAGCAGTCTTTAAGGTTTCAGTATCAGGAATTTCAACTTCTCCGATTACACGTGGAGGACGTGGCTTAGTTAACGAACGGTTGGATCTCGGTCCAGTCAAAATCATTCCGTTTGCAGATTCACCAGCAGGCAAGTATCCGCATTCACGCAGCAGGCGCATGGCATCAGTTGCATCCATATCGCAGATGACAACTTCAGGTGCAATGCGACGCAAAGCCAGGATCTCAAGCTTTTTGTCATTCATGATTTGAGAGATAAGTGCAGTGTCTTCACATCGAATAAATGATGAAGTGTTACCAACACGCAACTTGCCATGCTTCTTCGCAACATCTGCAATGAGATATTCAAGTGGTTGTGGCATTGGAGTCTTAGAAGTCTTTACAAGAAATGTTTTAATCTCATCACCCGTTTTGCCGTGATCTAATGCACGACGAATTGTGCTTTCAGTAAATCTATAAACAGTTGCACCACCACGGCTTTCAATCTCAGCCATCATTGCCAGCGCTTGAGAAATCTCATGCTCAAGTGGACCAGGTGCGATTGCGGTGTTATCACTTTGAATCAGTATGTGATCAACAGTCTTTGGTAGATCTTCGTTGATGGAACTTAAGTCATCACCAGCAAGAAATTGTGCACCGAATTTTGATAAGGCACCTTGGCCTGTAATACCTAGCCATTCAGCCTCGCGAAGGGTCCATTCAGCAAGTTCATCTTGAAGCGAAGAGTTACGGCGTACTGGTGCGCGCCATGATAAAACTTCCTTGAAGCTATTCCACTCTGGAGCAACGCCTTGGTTTTCGCGCAGTAGTTCAAGTGTTAAAGCACGTACTCGCGCGGCATTTACTCGATCTAGCTCAGGACCAAGTGCTGCAACATTCTTAGCTTCTACTCGACCTACTAAACCGCTAACTCTCGAAGTGATTAACCATTGTGATGCCAGCATCTGCCAGCGATCAGCAGGTGTTTGCATTAACCAGATATCAAACTTATTGCTTGGCAAAATTCGATCATCAGCATCGATACTTATTAGTGATGCAAGGTATGCAAGTTCGGCAACAAATGCTGTGCAGGATTCGTCGACACCAAGATGTGTTGAAATGATTTTGAGATCACGAACTCCTAAACCACCGGCACGTAATGCATCTGCTGGTTCGTCGGCCCAGAAATTGAGAAGCTCTTCAACCCAGCGCAATACGGTTGAAACATTTGCGATAGCCGCGAGATTAACTTGCTGTTCATTTCGCTTTGCACCGCTCAGCGATGGTTGTTTGATAAAACGCTCTTTGTGAATCTTTCCACCACGCAAAGCAATTGCTACTTCGCGAGGCAAGATTACTGTTCGCTGATCAAGTGGAACCAAGAACTTCTTTTCAAGAAGCCAGTTCACTCCCGGTCCAGGGTTTTTAATGTCTCCAACACTTCCGCGCGGTGGACCCCACACCAGTCGTTCCAAAACTTTTTTTGCATCTGCGGGGGCAGCATCTAATTCACTGAGCTTTAACTTTGCCATCGAAGCTGGTCCTAAGCCTGCAGGCTCTGTTCCAATTACATCTCGTAACTGAGTTGGCAAACGCATTCCATCATCGGATGGATAGACAAGACCAACTCTCACTAAATGCTCTAGAGCAGCCTTTGCTTCCTTATCTGTAAGCGCAATAACGCTTTTTTCTAAGAATGGTTCATTCAAAGATGCCGCGGCTTCTAAAACTTGGAACTGCCATTGATTGAGAGAATCGATAGCTCTAGCCAAACTCGGGGCAGAACAAGCACGCACTGCAAGTGAAGCGATATCAGGTGGAACCGGAGTTACAAGATCTGGACGTGCGGTGAATAAATCTAAAAGGGCAGCATCATCAACACTACGTAGGTAGTCAGAGAATGAGCGCATTTCCATAACTTGCCTACATTACTGGCAAATTAGCCGTTCTTGTTAATTCATCTCATCGCTTACGCGGGGTTAACCATGTTCCAATAGCTGCAATTCGGACAACGATCGGGGAGATCGCTCGGCCAATAAAGCGTGCGCGACGGAAATCGTGAATCGGCCAACCCTCGGCCATTGCGCGCAATCCAAGTAGCGCATCTGGATTGATTGCTGATGGATTTCCAACACATTGCAAAAGAGGTAAATCATTATTGCTATCTGAATAAGCAAAACATTCTGTGAGATCGAATCCTTTTTTCTCTGCTAACTCCCGAACAGCAACAGCCTTTTCTTTTCCATGTAGTAGCGCGCCATTCATTTGTCCTGTGTAGAGACCATCTTTGATTTCTGCTTTACTCCCAAGTGCGCCAGTTAAACCTAATCTCTTTGCAATTAAAGTTGCCATATCTTCTGGTGCAGCGGTCACCAGATAAACTTCAACTCCATTTGCAATATGTGTTTGTGCGATATCAATTGTTCCCTGCCACATTGCTGGAGAAACAAACTCGTCATAAATTTGTTGAGCAATCGCTTCAATGTCTTTTACGTTATGCCCACCGATAAAGTCTGTGGCAGCATCTTGAAAGCGTGCGATCTCTTCTTTGTTTTCTTTTCCCGTTAAGCGAAATCTCAGGTTGGCTAAAACGAAACGCGAAATGTCCTTCTTGGTGAAATAACCCCGCTGATACATGCCGCGACCCAAGAAATAAATGGTTGAACCACGGATAAGCGTGTTATCTACATCAAAGAAGGCAGCTGTCTTGCCCGTGAGTGCCATGTCACTACCTTAGCGATAGACGGGGTTTCGGGACGCTTTATGCTTTGCCAATGAGTTCAACAGTGCATGTGGTTCGCCACGGAGAAGTCCATAATCCTGACAAGATTTTGTATGGCCGCCAACCTGGCTGGAGATTATCTGATCGTGGACAAGAGATGGCGCGCACGCTTGGTGAGTGGTCTAAGACTCTTGATTTAGGCGCACTTCATGTATCACCCTTACAACGCGCACAAGAGACTGCCGCACCCATTGCAGCTGCTCACAATATTGCCATCACAACTGATGAACGTTTAATTGAAGCTGCAAATATATTTGAAGGAAAACCATTCGGTGTTGGCGATGGCGTCTTGCGTCATCCTGCAGCATGGAAACACTTATGGAATCCATGGAAGCCATCATGGGGCGAGCCATATGATGAACAAATCAATCGCATGCTTGCAGCAGTATTTGCAGCTCGTGATGCGGCAAATGGTAAAGATGGTATTTGTGTCTCGCACCAACTGCCTATCTGGATCTTGCGTAGTGCAATTGAAAATCGTCGCCTGTTGCATGATCCTCGAAAACGCGAGTGCACACTTGCATCTGTCACTAGTGTTCACTTTGACGATGAAGGTTTTATTTCAGGGTTAACATATTCAGAGCCAGCACGTCACCTTTTGCCTGAAAATAAATAATGAAGAAAATTGCACTCCTAATTGCATTAGCAATTGCACTTACTGGGTGCGGTGGGGGCGGAACATCTTCGGCCGAAGAGAGTTTTGTTTCTGGCGATGGATCAACAACATTCATAAAGATTGAAGACAGAAAAATTGCTCCAGCAATTACCGGGTTAACTCTGTCTGGAGCCAACTACACCTATACAAAAGATAAGGTGGCGGTTGTTAATGTATGGGCATCATGGTGCTCGCCATGTAGGGCTGAAGCACCAACACTTGTTTCTCTAGCAAACAAATACACAGATGTTGCATTTATAGGAATTTTGACTCGCGATAATCCTGCAAATGCTGAAGCATTCGAACGTAGATTTAAAGTGCCATACCCAACAATTATTGATGACTCTATTTTGATTGGATTTAAGGGCTCATTGCCAGCAAATGCCATCCCATCGACGGTAGTTCTTGATAAAAATGGGCGTGTAGCAGCGCGTATTTCAGGTGTGGTTACTGTGGCTTCACTAACCCAGTTAATTGAAAGGGTGAGCGCCGAATGAAAGATTTCTTCGTAGAGCAAATCTTTTCAGGTGTTCTTGTAGCTGCATTCCCCTTTGCATTTATTGCAGGTGTTATTTCCTTCCTATCTCCATGTGTTTTGCCATTAGTTCCGGGCTATCTTTCATTTGCTGCTGGTTTTTCAGTAAGTCGTGGCAAAGTCTTTCTAGGTTCGCTTTTGTTTGTTCTAGGATTTAGCGCAGTTTTTGTTTCATACGGTGCAGTATTTGGTGGTTTGGGCAATCAACTCTCAGCTAACGAAGAGATTATCTCTAGAATTCTTGGCGTTATTACAATCTTCTTAGGTTTCATTTTCTACGGTCGCTTTCCGTTTTCACCGACTATTCGACCAAAGATGAGAACAACTGGCGGTTTGCTAGGTGCACCATTACTTGGAGTGTTGTTTGGTATTGGTTGGACACCCTGTATTGGGCCAGCACTAGCAGCTGTCCAGACTCTTGCGTTCCAAGAATCAAGTGCGGTGCGCGGGGCAATACTTTCCTTTGGGTACTGCTTAGGTTTAGGTCTACCTTTTATCCTTTCAGGTTTGTCTCTTGATAAGTCTGCCAAGTTGCGTTCACTTATTTATCGTCGAGGCGATCTCATTTCCAAAACTGGTGGAATATTTTTAATTGCAATCGGAGCACTTCAGGTTCTTGGCGTCTGGGGTCAGTTTTTGAATTCAATGCGTTCCCTAATTTCTGATTTCATTCCGGTGATTTAATGAGTCAACAAACTGAATTACCAGAGCTAGATAGTATTGGACTTTTGCGTTACACGTGGCGCCAGTTAACCAGCATGCGCACAGCACTAATTCTGCTGTTGATGCTCGGAGTCGCTTCTATTCCTGGCTCTTTAGTTCCACAACGCACTCAAAACCCGATCCAGGTGGGCCAATACTTCAAGGATTCTCCAGAGCTTGCGCGCTGGATGGATCGCTTCTATCTTTTTGATGTCTACGGATCACCGTGGTTTAGCGCTATTTACATACTTTTATTCATCTCTTTAATTGGCTGCGTATTACCGCGGACAATCGAGCATTTTCATGCCGCACGTGCTTTTCCGCCTGCAACTCCTAAAAACCTCTCGCGCATGGAACATCACTCAACTTGGGCAGCCAATGGAACTGAATTAGATGTGGCTCGCGCCTGGTTTAAGTCTAAGCGCTTTAGAGTCTTGGAAAAAGATGGATCTATCTCTGCTGAAAAGGGTTTTACTCGCGAAACTGGAAATCTATTTTTCCACTTAGCGCTCATACTTATTTTGTTAGGAATTAGCTTTAGTTCACTCTTTGGTATGCGCGGTGAAGCAATCATCAATGTTGGTGAAAGGTTTGTTAACACGCCAACAAGTTATGACACTTTGAATTATGGAAAGTTGTATAAAGATGCAAATCTTCCTGCATTTATGTTGACCGTAGATAAGTTTGATGCACAGTACAACCTTAAAACTAGTGCGCCGGAAGATTACACATTGAATGTTTCTTTGTTACGTGATGGGAAAACAGTTGTAGAAGAGAAAGTCATCAAAGTTAATAGCCCAATGACAATCGGAAGCACGCGAATTTACCTACAAGCCAACGGGTATTCACCTGTTGTGACTGTGAGAGATTCCAAAGGGGATGTGGCTTTCCAAGGCCCTGTTCCGTTCTTGCCGCAGGATGCAAATCTTCGATCAATCGGTGCAATCAAAGTTCCAGATGCAGATCCACAGATCGGTTTTGTTGGTTCTTTTGTTCCGACATATGTTCGTGATGCAAATGGCGGCGGCGCAACGAGCGCTTTTCCTAAGGCATTAGATCCGCGTTTGCTCTTGGCAGCATGGGCGGGAGATTTAGGGCTGGATTCTGGTGTTCCACAATCTGTGTACAGAATTGATACTTCAAAGATGCTGCAGGTTGGTCTTAAGTCTTTGAAACCAGGAGAAAGCTTTGAGTATCCAGGCGGATCAATCAAGTTTGAAGGTTATATCCAATGGGTAAACCTTAACTTTGTGGCAGATCCTGGAAAGAAGTTTGCATTGCTGGGCGGTATCGTTGCCATCCTTGGATTACTCGCTTCTCTATTTACTCGCAGACGACGTATTTGGATTCGAGTCGGATCACAGGTAGAAGTTGCTGGATTAGCCAAAAATGGCGCACCAGGACTAGATGTTGAAATGGAACAGTTTGTTCGGATGCTAAAGGGAGAGAAATAGATGTCACGTTCGTGGGCTTTCGCTTCAAACTATTTCATTTACTCCGCCATGGCTGTTTACACCTTGGCATTTTTAGCTCACGCGGTAGAGACAGCATGGGCGGTAAAAGTTCCGAATGACACTACTAAGACTTTAGATTACAAGCGCACAGAAAAAGTTGCTCGCGTTGCTACCGCGATGATGATTCTAGGCTTCATTCTTCTTTTTGCAGGTGTGATTACTCGTGGAGTATCAGCAGGTCGTGTGCCATGGGGAAATATGTATGAGTTCTCAATAACTGGTGCTCTTGCATTTACTGGTGCATATCTTGGTGCGTTACGTAAATATGATCTTCGTTGGTTAGGTTTACTCGTTTCGATTTCGGTGTTACTAACCCTTGGAACTGCTGTGACGGTCTTGTATGTACCAAGTGCGCCATTGGTTCCGGCGTTGAAATCACCTTGGTTAGTGATTCACGTATCGACTGCAATTATTTCTGGTGGAGTCTTCTTGTTAGCAAATGTAATTGCAGCGGCATATTTGTATTTGGATAAAATGGAATCAAAGGGTGAGCGCACAGCATGGGCCAAGCGACTTCCTTCATTAGAACTTCTTGATCAACTCTCGTATCGACTAGTTGCATTTGTATTTCCATTGTGGACTTTCTCAGTTATTGCAGGAGCAATCTGGGCCGAGAGTGCATGGGGTCGTTACTGGGGTTGGGATCCAAAAGAGACGTGGGCATTTATTACTTGGGTTGCCTACGCAGCGTATTTACATGCTCGTGTAACTATCGGATGGCGTGGGCGTAGAGCTGCCTGGTTATGTTTATTTGCAGGTTCTACATTCCTGTTTAACTATGTTTACGTCAATATTTGGGGAACTGGAAAGCACACCTACTCAGGTCTTTAAAGCTTTCCTAAGAAATCTGGATCATCATCAGGCGGCAATATGCGTCGCTTAGGAGCCTTGCGTCCCTTTGGCTTGTTTCTTCCAGCAATTAAATAAGCAATCGGACCGATTGCAAGTGCCTGTGGTCCAAGAATAATAATTAAAAGTAACCAACCCCATTTTGGAAGAGTTTTAATTTGGGACTCATCTGTGCGTGCACAATCGATCAACGCATAGATTGTTAAACCAAAAACCAAGATGAGTGGAAGAATCTTTGCCATGAATTTATTGTATCGCTAAACCCAGTGCAAAAACTATGGCAAAAACAAGTTGAAGCTTGCCAGTTCGGCCAAGCACAGGAATTAAGTCTTTCCCAGAAACACCGCTTAGAACTAACTTTGAAATTGAGTAACTCATTGGCGCAACTAGCAGTGTGAGCATTGCAGTTGGAATCAAGGTGGCAACTGCTGATCCATGGGCTAAGACCAAGAGTGAAACGAATCCTCGACGGGCATTCACATCACCTAGGCGGACTGCAAGAGTTCTCTTTCCAACTAACTCATCTTGAGCGCGATCGCGAATATTGTTGACCGCCAAAATTGCACATGAAAGTGCACCCATAGGGATTGCCACAATAAAACTAAGAACAGTGATCTTTTCTGTTTGTGCGTAGTACGAACCCATGGTCGCAACTAAGCCAAAAAAAGTAAATACTGAAACTTCCCCAAGACCACGGTAGCCATAGGGATTCTTACCACCGGTATATCCCCAAGCTGCACCGATTGCCAGAATTCCGATCAGAACAAGTATTGGTGAAGTAAGCAGCGATAACCAAAGGCCAGCAACACTTGCAATTGCAAAAGAAATAAAGGCTGCATTCTTAACTGCTTTGGCTGATGCCAACCCACTGGCAACTAGTCGGATTGGTCCAACCCTGTTTTCATCTGTTCCCTTGATGCCATCGCTGTAATCGTTTGCGTAGTTAACGCCAATCTGCAGCCACACACCTACCTTGAGCGCTAAAGCTGCACGAAACCAATTGAAATCTGATCCCGCCAAGGCTGATGCAACAACTACGGGTGCAATAGCAGCAGGCAGAGTTCGAGGACGTGCGCCTAGCACCCATTTATTCATTCGCAATACCTTTCGCCAAACTCTTTCGATCGATCTTGCCAATACCTAGCAATGGTAACGAAGTCATGTAATGCACGCCTTTTGGTTTTGCGAATACGCCAATATCTTTTTCAAGGTGGGCTGTAATTTGATCTTCATTAATAGATCCAACTACTGCAACTTGCAAACTCTGGCCCCACTGTGGATCTTCAGTAGCAAATGCTGCAAATTGCACATCTGGAAAGGCAAGGCTCAGTGAATTCTCAACAGCATTTAGTGAAAGATTTTCGCCACCAGAAATAATGACATCGTCAGATCTTCCAATAACAACTAGTTGGTTATTGTCGTATTCACCTAGATCATTTGTTTCATACCAACCATCGTTAAGCGCAATCGACGATGCAAGAACTGGCCCCTTAATACAAATTTTGCCATTCCGAATTTCAATCTCGACTCCATCAAGTGCTGTGCCGTTATAAACACACCCACCGCATGTCTCGGTCATTCCATAAGTGGTGATGACTTTAATTCCTGATAGCTCGGCTTGATTGCGTAATGATTGGGATAGCGCTGCGCCGCCAACTAAAACTGCTTTGGCTGATTTAAGGTGATTAAGTAATCGTTGGTCACCATTTAATGCACGGAATAATTGTGTTGGAACAATTGCGGTGAAGTCTGCTTTTGGATACTCACCATCAAAATTGCGAAGGTCAATGGGTGTTGTTCCAAGTTCCATTGAGCGCATAACTACATTTACTCCAGCGATGTGAGTCAGTGGAAGCAATAATGACCAGGTTTGGCCAGATTGAGCGCCAATAAATTTATTTGATGCTCTCGCAGATGAAATTAGCGCGGTTGATGTCAGCAAAACTTCTTTGGATGTGCCGGTTGAGCCAGATGTTCCGATCGCAACGGCTGCATTGCTTGGGGCGAATTCAGATGAAATCTCTCCGAAACCAAGGGTGGGGCCATCACCCACGAGCGCTGCTGTGATTTCTCTCGCTAGTTGGGAGATTTCGCATGCAGGGCTGACCCGCAGAATTTTTCGTTGTGACGAGGTATCCATTGCCACCGTAGGCTATCGCTAGCAACGACGATGGAGGAAATGTGAGCAAGCCGATCAAGCGCGAATTTGGTAGTCGAGAGATTCCACAATGGGTCACAGCACCCGGCGGAGAAGACTTTGTAGATATCAAATATCAAATGGGCGATGGCATCGCCAAAATTACGATCAACCGCCCGCAGGTTCGTAATGCATTTCGTCCTCAAACAATTATTGAATTAATCGAAGCATTTGATTTAGCACGTGACAATGAAGAAGTTGGCGTCATCATCTTTACTGGTGAAGGCACAGAAGCCTTTTGTTCTGGTGGAGATATAAGTGTCCGTGGTGATGACGGATACCTTGGCGATGACAAGTTAGCCAAAAAGGGAATCGGCCGTCTCAATGTTCTAGATCTTCAAGTACAGATTCGTCGCACACCAAAGCCAATTGTTGCAATGGTTGCCGGTTGGGCAATTGGTGGCGGACATGTATTACATGTTGTTTGTGATCTAACAATTGCTGCTGACAATGCAAAGTTTGGTCAGACAGGACCGATGGTTGGATCTTTTGATGGTGGATATGGTGCTGGATTACTCGCAGCACATGTTGGCCAAAAGAAGGCTCGCGAGATTTGGTTTATGACTCGTGAATACAACGCACAAGAAGCACTCAACATGGGACTTGTTAACACTGTTGTGCCAATTGCTGAATTAGAAGCTGAAACTGTTTCATGGTGTCGTGAAATGCTTCGCAACTCTCCAATGGCACTTCGCTTATTAAAAGCAAGTTTGAACGCTGCAACAGATGGTCTTGCAGGCGTGCAACAACTTGCAGGAGATGCAACCCTGTTGTTCTACATGACAGAAGAAGGCCAAGAAGGTCGCGATGCTTATAAAGAAAAGCGCGCACCTGATTTTGGAAAGTTTCCAAAGCGCCCATAATCCATGGACCATTTGCTTCTAGAGAGTTTGCGTGTAGTTGCGCTGCCAATGAAAACAAGTTTTCGTGGCATAACTGTTCGTGAAGTTGCTTTTATAAAAGGAGAGTATGGCTGGGGAGAATTCTCACCATTTCTTGAGTATGACGACGTTGAATCTGCCCCATGGCTAGCCTGTGCCATTGAAGCTGCAACCCAGCCAAAACCAAAGTCATACCGCACTGAAGTGGCTGTAAACGGAACTATCCCCGCGACCAACGATCAGAAGGTTATGGATGAACTTGTTGCTTCCTATCCGGGTGTAAAAACCTACAAAGTCAAAGTTGGCAACAACCTCAGCGAAGATATTGTCCGACTGGCAAGAATTCGATCACTTGGTCGCAAAGTAAACATTCGTATCGACGTCAATGGTCTTTGGAGTGTCGAGCAAGCACTTACTAATCTCTATGCCTTCTACGAAAATGTTGGGCCATTTGAATATGTAGAGCAACCTTGTGCAACTCTGGATGAATTACGCGAACTAAAGAGCAAGATTCGTATTCCGTTAAAAATCGCTGTCGATGAAGTAATCCGAAAGTCGGAAGATCCTTTTGCACTGGACCTACAAGGCGCGGCAGATATCGTGATGCTCAAGGTTCAACCACTTGGTGGAATTAAACGCGCTCATGCAATTGCTGAACATCACAAATTGCCTATTGTAGTTTCAAGTGCTTTAGAAAGTGCTGTTGGAATTAATTACGGACTTACCTTGGCGGCATCCTTTGCTGATATGAACTTTGATTGCGGGTTAGGCACAGGCTCACTTCTGGAAAAAAATGTTGCCGAATTGCCAATAGTTGATGGAAAGATTGCCATTAGTGATGTGGTTCCTCATTTTGAAGGCTTAGATGTCAGTGCAGATCGTTACGAATGGTGGAAGAATCGCGTCATGAGGACCTCGGAGCTACTAAAGTGAATAACTCCACCTCGCTGGCACGGTTAATAGTTCGCCAAATAATTGAAGCTGGGATTACAGATGTCGTTATTTCTCCTGGATCTCGTAATGCGCCTTTATCTTTGGCATTTTTTGAAGCATCTCAAGAAGGACTGATAAAGGTTCATGTGCGTATTGATGAGCGAACAGCAGCATTTTTTGCTTTAGGGATCATTAAATCAACTGGCCGACCAGTACCTGTCGTGTGTACGAGCGGAACAGCGGTTGCTAATTACCACCCAGCAGTTCTTGAAGCTAGCCACACAAACTTACCGCTCATGGTTTTAACGGCAGATC
>Ga0209134_10000008_pt1 | contig 132314 bp, 131 predicted proteins | sample LauGreSp1BDMLBSN_2_FD_187566 | JGI IMG/M metagenome (GOLD analysis project Ga0209134, IMG submission 187566) | Freshwater lake microbial communities from Lake Michigan, USA - Sp13.BD.MLB.SN (SPAdes) (version 2) | ecosystem: Environmental > Aquatic > Freshwater > Lake | place: Lake Michigan... | reverse complement strand
AAAAAATTAAACCAACAACTCCAGGACAACGTCACCGCATCGCGCCGACGTTCGAGGAGATTACTACGGACAAACCGTACAAGCCTTTACTAGAGCCGATCAAAAGAACGGGTGGTAGAAATGCAGATGGTCGTCGCTCGATGCGTTATATCGGTGGTGGTCACAAGCGTCGTTACCGTGTGATTGATTTCACTCGTGCTAAAATGGACGTTCCTGCAACGGTATTAACAGTAGAATACGATCCAAACCGTACTTCTCGTATCGCTCTTATTGAGTATACAGACGGTCAAAAATCATATATCTTGGCACCAGCTGGTATCCAGGTAGGCCAAACAGTTATCTCAGGAGAGAAAGTAGCTCCAGAGGTGGGAAATACATTGCCTTTGGCAAACATCCCATTAGGTACATTAGTGCACGCAATCGAATTACAACCTGGTAAAGGAGCTGAAATGGCTCGTTCTGCTGGAACTTACGCTCAATTGTTAGCACGTGATGGAAAATATGCAACCTTGAAATTGCCTTCAGGTGAGATGCGTATGGTACTTGCTCGTTGTCTTGCGACAATCGGTACAGTATCTAACTCGGATCACATGAACGTGAACTTAGGTAAAGCAGGACGTCACCGTTGGTTAGGTCGTCGTCCACGTGTTCGTGGTGTTGTAATGAACCCAGTCGATCACCCAATGGGTGGTGGTGAGGGTCGCTCTTCAGGAGGTCACCCACGTTCTCGTAACGGTTTATTGGCAAAGGGTAAGAAAACTCGTAATCCAAAGAAAAACACAAATCGTCTTATCATCAGTAGAAGAAAAAAATAGTTAGATGGCACGTTCACTAAAAAAAGGTCCTTACATTGATTACCGCCTTGATAACAAGGTTCAGGCTATGAACGAATCCGGAAAGAAATCCGTGATTAAAACATGGTCTAGACGTTCAATGATCTCTCCAGATTTCGTAGGTCACACATTCGCAGTTCACAACGGGAATAAATTTATCCCTGTATTTGCAACAGAGAATATGGTTGGTCACAAATTAGGTGAGTTCTCTCCCACACGTAACTTCCGTGGTCACGTGGCGAAAAAAGACAAAGGTAAAAGGTAATTAGATAGACTCTCGGGTCTTAATCAATATTGAAAATGGAAGCAATTGCTAAATTAAGAAATGTTCCTACGTCGCCGCAGAAAATGCGTATTGTCGCAGACATGGTACGTGGACAGAAAGTATCCAAAGCGTTGGGTATCTTAAAATTTGAGCCCAAAGTTGGTGCTAAATCGATAGAGAAATTATTACTCTCTGCGGTTTCTAACTGGCAAAACAAGCATGTCGATGCTAAAATTGAGGAAGCTGACTTGTTTATCAAGACGATCTTCGTAGATGGAGGTGCTTCGATTAAGCGTTTACGCCCTGCTCCGCAAGGAAGAGGTCACCGCATCTTGAAGCGTTCAAATCACATCACTATTGTAGTGGCTTCTTCTGAGGCTCCCGCTTTAGTAACCAGTTCAGCAGAATAATAGACTATTAGATAAAACAAGAAATGGGACAAAAAATTAACCCTATTGGATTAAGATTAGGTATCGTGAGAGGTTGGGATTCTAATTGGTACGGAGGTAAAACTTTCGCTGATAAGCTTGTCGAAGACGAGAAAATCAGAAAGTACGTAGCCGCTCGTATTCCAAAAGGATCTATCTCAAAAGTTATTATTGAGCGTACCTTAAAGCGCATCACTTTGACGATCAACACAGCTCGTGCTGGTGTGGTTATCGGTAAGCAAGGTGCTGAGGTAGATAAAGTAAAAGAAGAGTTAAAGAAAATCACTGGTAAAGATGTTCAGATCAACATCTTTGAGATTAAGCGTCCAGAAATCGATGCGAAATTAATCGGTGAAGCAATCGCTCAACAATTACAAGCTCGTATTTCATTCCGTCGTGCGATGAAGCAAGCAATCGCGTCAGCGATGCGTGTAGGTGCACAAGGAATTAAATTAAAATTATCAGGTCGTTTAGGTGGTGCTGAAATGGCACGTTCTGAAGGATACAAAGAAGGACGTATTCCTCTTCACACACTTCGTGCTGACGTAGATTACGCTATCTCTGAAGCTTTAACTGTTTACGGAAAGATCGGTATCAAGGTATGGGTGTTCCGTGGAGAGGTTTTCGGTAAGCCTGATTTATCTCCTAATGCAAACATGGGATTACAATCAACTGCAGCGGATTCTCGCGGTGGTGATCGTGGACCTCGTGGACGTGGTGATGACCGTGGTCGTGGCCGTCGTCCAGAAGGAGCAGATCAAGGTGGAGACCGTAACAAACCAGGTGCTGGCGGTGCGAACCGTGGCCGTGGTGGAAAGCGATAAAATATATTTGAATTAGATATTAGACTTATAAGAAAATGTTACAACCAAAAAGAACGAAATTTCGTAAGCAACAAAAAGGTCGCGTAAGAGGTGTTGCAACCCGTGGCCACGAGATTGATTTTGGATCATTCGCTATTAAATCTTTAGAGCCAGGTCGTATCACCGCTCGTCAAATTGAAGCAGCTCGTATCTCGGTAACCCGTGCTATGAAACGTGAAGGACAAGTTTGGATCCGTGTTTTCCCTGACAAACCTATCACTAAGAAGCCTGCAGAGGTTCGTATGGGTAAGGGTAAAGGTGCTCCTGAGTATTGGGTAGCTAATGTTCGCCCAGGAACTATCTTGTTTGAATCGTCAGGTGTACCTTTGGCGGTTGCTCAAGAGGCTTTACGTTTAGCAGCACAAAAGTTGCCAATGCGTACGAAGTTTGTTGTTCGTAGAGATTATTCAGAATAGGATATTAAACCCACAGTTTAATACATCCAAATAACATTGTTATGAAAAACGCAGAAATACAAAAATTAGGAGTTGAAGAATTAAAGAAGCAGATCGCTGCTGAGCAAGAGAATATCTCTCGTTTGAAATTAGCTCACGCTATTTCACCGATTGAAAATCCGATGCGTATTCGTCAAAACCGCAAATTGATCGCGAAATTAGAAACTGCTCTAAGCGCGGCAACAAAAGCATAAGTATTAATTTTAATAGGCTGATTCAACTACGCTATCGGCCAATTGTTTAACAAGTAATCCAACAACCATGGAAGAAAGAAACCTGAGAAAAGTAAGAATTGGGAAAGTGGTGAGTAACAAGATGGATAAGTCTATCACCATCACCGTTGACCGTAAGGTTAAGCACCCATTGTACGGAAAGTTCGTACAGAAAACAACAAAATTGATGGCACACGATGAGAACAACGAGTGCGGAATCGGTGACACAGTGAAAGTAATGGAGACACGTCCTCTTTCTAAAAACAAGTGTTGGAGATTATTAGAAGTAATCGCAAAAGCGAAATAATTCTAAGATTGTTATTCAAAATTTAAAATTTAAAGATCAAATATAATGTTACAGCAAGAATCAAGATTGGGTGTAGCGGATAATTCTGGAGCAAAAGAAGTTTTAGTCATTCGCGTATTAGGCGGTACTGGCAAAAGATACGCTTCTATTGGAGATAAGATTGTCGTTTCTGTGAAGTCTGCTCTTTCTTCTTCTAGTATGAAGAAAGGAACCGTTTCAAGAGCAGTAGTTGTTCGTGTGAAGAAAGAAATTCGTCGTAAAGATGGTTCTTACATTCGTTTCGAAGATAACGCAGCCGTTTTATTAAACGCAAATGATGAGCCGAAAGGAACTCGTATTTTCGGGCCAGTTGCGCGTGAATTGCGTGATGCAGGATTCATGAAAATTGTTTCCCTAGCCCCTGAAGTTTTATAATTAGATGAGATATTGGGTGTACCCAATTTAATAATCATACAATGGAAAAAAATACAAGTAAACCAGCAAAATTGCACGTTAAAAAAGGAGATACTGTTCAAGTGATCGCAGGTAACGCGAAAGGCAAGACAGGAGTTATCACACAAGTGATTGTTGAAAAATCTCGTGCAATCGTAGAAGGAGCTAACTTGCAAACGAAGCACGTTAAGCCATCTGCAGCTAATCCTCAAGGAGGAATCGAAAAGCGTGAAGGTTCAATCCACATCTCTAACTTAATGGTAGTAGAAAATGGAAAGCCTGTACGTACAGGTCGTAAATTGAACGAGAAAGGTAAATTACAACGCTATTCTAAAGCGACTGGTAAATTTATCGCATAATTAGAACTTAACCGTGGGTCGGAAATCCACAAAATATACTACAATGGCAGTACCTAGATTAAAAGAACGTTTTGTTAAGGAGGTTGTACCAAGCTTAAAAGAAAAGTTTCAGTACAAGTCTATCATGCAAGTGCCTAAGATTACTAAAATCGTAATCAACAAGGGTGTAGGAGCCGCAGTGTCGGACAAAAAATTAATCGATATCGCAATCGAAGAAATCACACAAATCGCTGGTCAAAAGGCGGTAGCTACGATCTCAAAGAAAGCTATTTCGAACTTTAAGTTACGTGAAGATATGCCTATCGGTGTGAAAGTAACGTTACGTGGAGATAAGATGTACGAATTCTTAGATCGTTTAACTACAGTTTCTTTAGCACGTGTTCGTGACTTTAAAGGAATCTCTGAAAAAGGATTTGATGGTCGTGGAAACTATACCTTAGGGGTGAAAGAGCAAATTATCTTCCCTGAGATTTCAATCGATAAAGTAAGCAAGATCTCTGGTATGGACATCACGTTTGTGACGACTGCTGGAACAGATGAAGAAGCTTATGCTTTATTAGCAGCGGTTGGAATGCCTTTTGCAAATCAAAAAAAATAAATAGCCCTTTAGGCTTTCATAAAAACCTTTAAATTTTTACAAAATGGCTAAAGAGTCAGTAAAAGCAAGAGAAAGAAAACGCGAAGCAGCAGTTGCAAAATATGCAGTGAAGCGCGCAGCTTTAAAAGCAGCTGGAGATTACGTTGGATTGGATAAACTTCCAAAAAATGCATCTCCTGTACGTTTACACAACCGTTGTAAATTAACAGGACGTCCTCGTGGATATATGCGTAAGTTCGGTATTAGCCGTGTTACGTTCCGTGAAATGGCATCCAATGGTTTGATTCCAGGTGTAACTAAATCAAGCTGGTAATATTATTTGATTAATTAAATTCATTTTTGTAATTTTGCAGGCCCATTTTAAAAGACCTGCGGCAAATTTAAAAACAATGACAGATCCAATAGCAGATTATTTAACCCGATTGAGAAATGCCTTGAAGGCACGCCATAGGGTAGTTGAAATTCCTGCTTCCAACATTAAAAAGGAAATTACGAAAGTACTTTTTGATAAAGGATACATTTCAAACTATAAATTCGATGATTCATCCGTACAGGGAACCATCAAAATTGCGTTGAAATACAACTCAGTTACGAAGCAACCTGCTATCGTTAACTTGACTCGTATCTCTAAGCCAGGTCTTCGTAAATACAATGGTGCTGAAGAGTTACCACGCGTATTAAACGGATTAGGTATCGCTATCTTGTCTACTTCTAAGGGAGTAATCACAGATAAAGAGGCTCGTACTTTACACGTAGGTGGAGAAGTACTTTGTTACGTATATTAATAATTGTTTCACGCTGAAAGGGGAGCGATCTCGAAATTTAAGCTATAATTAAAGTCTAATGTCAAGAATTGGAAAGAAAATTATCACCATCCCTGCAGGAGTAACTGTAGACGTAAGTGCTGGTAATTTAGTGACAGTAAAAGGTCCTAAAGGAACTTTGTCGCAACAAGTTGATCAAGATATGATCATTACTATCGAAGAGGGTGTTTTAACTGTGGCACGTCCTACAGAACAAAAACGTCACAAAGCGATGCACGGTTTATATCGTTCATTGATCAATAACATGGTCGTGGGTGTGAGTGAAGGTTACCAAAAAGTGTTGGAAATCATCGGGGTAGGTTACAAGGCCGCAAATCAAGGAAATATTTTAGAATTAAGCTTGGGTTACTCTCACGCGATTTTCATGGCGATTCCTACAGAAGTATCTATTGTGACTGCAATGGAGAAAGGTAAGAATCCAATGGTTACATTGAATTCGATCGATAAGCAATTAATTGGTCGTTACGTCCAGTTGAACCTTACAAAGGTAAAGGTGTTCGTTTCCAAGGAGAGCAAGTACGTCGCAAAGCTGGTAAAGCGGGCGGTAAAAAATAAATTATAAGCGTGGGCCGGAAATCCACACAAACAAGTTAACAAATGGCAACAACCAAAAATTTACGCAGAACCCGCATTAAACGTGCGATTCGTGCTAAGATCGCAGGAACAGCGGAGCGTCCGCGTTTAACTGTATATCGTTCTAATTCTGCATTGTATGCACAATTAGTAGATGATTTAGCTGGTAAGACTTTATTCTCAGCTACATCTTATACAAAAGATAAAGTGAACAACAACATGGAAGCTGCTAAGACAGTAGGTTTAGCGATCGCTGCAAAAGCGAAAGCAGCTGGAATCGAGAAAGTAGTTTTTGACCGTAACGGTTATTTGTATCACGGAAGAATTAAATCATTAGCTGAAGGTGCTCGCGAGGGTGGCTTACAATTTTAAGAAATAGATATGTCGCATTTACAAGCAAAACCAATAAAGGTTAACGAAGGTGAGTTGAAGGAGAAAGTAGTAGCCATCAACCGTGTTGCAAAAGTAGTGAAGGGTGGTCGTCGTTTTAGTTTCTCAGCAATCGTTGTCGTAGGTGACGGTGCTGGTATCGTAGGATACGGTTTAGGAAAAGCAAACGAGGTAACTGACGCTATCACTAAAGGTATCGAAGACGCTAAGAAAAACTTATTCCAAATTCCTTTGTTGAAGAACACGGTTCCTCACGAGCAATTAGGTAAATTCTCAGGTGGTTTCGTTTTAATTAAGCCAGCTGCTCCAGGTACAGGATTGATCGCCGGTGGTGCGATGCGTGCTGTGTTAGAATCAGTAGGTGTTCATGATGTCTTAGCTAAGTCTAAAGGTTCATCTAACCCACACAACGTAGTGAAGGCAACCATCGATGCATTAGTGAAGATGAGAGCTCCACACTCAGTAGCTTTCCAACGTGGAATTTCAGTTGCTAAAGTATTTAATGGATAATCAGAGCGCGCAAGCCTCTCTAATAGAACATACAATGTCTAAAGTTAAAATTACTCAAGTTAAAAGTGCAATTAAGCGCCCTGAAGTACAAAAACGTACGATCACAGCTTTAGGATTAGGTAAAATCCGTAAGAGTGTTGAGGTAGAATTGAATCCAGCGATTGCAGGTATGATTCGTGCCGTAAACCACTTAATTGTCGTTGAAAATATTTAATTAACATGCGAGTTGCTGGCAACAGCAGCGCTAAGCCCCCAATAGAATGAAATTATCATCATTGAAGCCGGCAGATGGTTCGGTAAAAGTTAGAAAAAGAGTAGGTCGTGGTCAAGGTTCTGGTTTAGGTGGAACTTCTGCTCGTGGTCACAAAGGTGCTCAATCACGTTCAGGTTATTCTCGTAAGAGAGGTTTTGAAGGTGGTCAGATGCCATTACAACGTCGTGTTCCTAAGTTTGGTTTTAAAAACCACAACCGTGTTGAATACAAAGCAATCAACTTAGATACTTTGCAAGCATTAGCTGACTCAATTGGAACTAAGGTGATCACGTTTGAGACACTTTATACGAATGGTTTAGTATCTAAGTCTGACTTAGTGAAAATCTTATCTCGTGGATCTGTAACCTCTGCTTTGGAAGTTACCGTGAAAGGTTTCTCAGGTGCTGCTAAAACTGCGATTGAAGCAGCTGGCGGTAAAGCAATTGTTGGTTAATCCTCTATTCTAATCGAATGAACAAGTTAATAACAACTTTCAAGCATATTTTCTCAATCGAGGAGTTAAGAAGTCGTATCATAAATACGCTTCTTTTCATTGCATTCTTCCGTTTAGGTTCTTATGTTGCTTTGCCAGGTGTAGATGCGACTAAGTTAACTCAAGCAGGAGAGGGTGGTCTTTTCGGTTTATTAAATATCTTTTCAGGCGGTGCTTTAAGTAATGCTTCAGTATTTGCTCTAGGTATCATGCCTTACATCTCTGCTTCGATTGCGATTCAGTTATTGACCATTGCCCTTCCGTATTTCCAAAAAATGCAGAAAGACGGTGAGTCAGGTCGTAAGAAGTTAAACCAAATCACGCGTATCTTAACGATTTTCGTAACAGCTGCTCAAGCGTTTACTTATTTACAAGTAACGATCCCAACTGAGGCGATTATGGTGGATCCTTGGTTCTTCCGTTTATATGGCGTGGCTATCTTAATCGGTGGTACCATGTTGTGTATGTGGTTAGGAGAGAAGATTACAGATAAAGGCATTGGTAACGGTATCTCGATGTTGATCATGATTGGTATTGTTTCTCGTTTCCCAGCGTCTATTTTACAAGAAGCAGGTTCACGTGGAATGTCAGGTGCTTTAATGTTCATCATTGAAATTATTGCCTTGTTCTTCGTTGTGATGGGAGCGATTATGGTAACTCAAGCAGTTCGCCGTATACCAGTTCAATATGCGAAGCAAGTAGTGGGTAGCAAAGCAACTGCAGTAGGTGGAGAGCGTCAATACATTCCTTTGAAGTTAAACGCTTCAGGTGTGATGCCCATCATCTTTGCTCAAGCATTAATGTTTATCCCAGGATTAGTCGCTCAGTCGTTTGCTGAAAAGTCAGAATTTGCTTCTTCGGTTGCGTCTGCTTTCGGTGATTTCACGACATGGCAATACAACGTATTATTTGCATTCTTAATCATTGTGTTCACTTTCTTCTACACAGCGATCTCGATTAACCCGACTCAAATCTCTGATGATATGAAGCGTGGAGGTGGTTTCGTTCCAGGTGTGAAGCCAGGTGAAGAAACAGCAGGTTTTATTGCAACAATTTTAGATCGTATTACGTTACCAGGTGCTGTGATGTTATCGTTAATTGCGGTTCTTCCGGCGGTAGCTAACTTGTTTGGCGTGACGAGAGGTTTTGCTTCCTTCTTTGGAGGTACATCACTTTTAATCCTAGTAGGTGTAGTATTAGATACATTGCAACAAATTGAAAGTTATTTGTTGATGCGTAAGTACGAAGGTTTAATGCAATCAGGACGAGTGAAAGGTCGCTCTGAATTGATTAATCGTTAAGATGATTTATTTAAAGACCCCCGCAGAGTTAGCCATCATTCAACAGAATGGGGAAATCCTAGGGAAGTGTCATGCGGAAGTAGCGAAGGCGATAGTGCCGGGAGTGAGTACTTTGGCCCTAGATAAAATCGCTTACGAATTCATTAAGGATAATGCAGCGCATCCATCCTTTTTGAACTATCAAGTAGGAAGCCAGAAATATGCCTATTCTTTGTGTATTTCGGTGAATGATGTGGTAGTTCACGGTTTACCGGGAGAATTGATCCTGAAAGAGGGAGACATTATTTCGATAGATGGAGGAGTTTATAAAAATGGCTACCATGCCGATAGTGCTTATACCTATGCTATAGGGAATGTGGCTGAGGACGTAGTTCAATTGCTACAACGGACGAAAGAGTCCTTGTATTTAGGTTTGAATCAAGCCGCACCAGGCAAACGAGTAGGCGACATTGGTTTCGCCGTTCAATCCTACACGGAATCTTTTGGATACGGTGTTGTGAGAGAGCTAGTAGGTCACGGGGTAGGTAAGAAGCTTCACGAAAGCCCAGAGGTTCCTAATTATGGACGTCGCGGGGAAGGAGCTAAGTTGAAAGAAGGAATGGTCATTGCGATCGAACCGATGATTAACTTAGGAAAGCGTCAAATTGCAGTAGACAAGGATGGTTGGACTATCCGAACACAAGATCGCAAGCCGAGTGCTCACTTTGAACACACGATTGCAGTAGGGAAAGAAGGTCCCATTATTTTAACGACCTTTGCTCCCATTGAAGAAGTAATTAAAACATCAACAGTATTGTTGAATATATAAATTAATAATTATGGCCAAACAGTCCTCGATAGAAGTAGACGGAATTATTTTGGAAGCTCTTTCGAACGCGATGTTTCGGGTAGAATTGGAAAATACGCACCAAGTCATTGCACATATTTCGGGCAAGATGCGGATGCACTACATCAAAATTTTACCTGGAGATAAGGTGAAGTTAGAGATGTCTCCTTATGATTTAAGTAAGGCAAGAATTGTTTACAGATACAAGTAATTTAAGGTTTGATTATATAAATACAGTTAATATGAAAGTTAAAGCATCTATCAAGAAACGTAGTGCAGATTGCAAAGTAATCCGTCGTCACGGAAAGCTTTACGTAATCAACAAGAAGAATCCTAAGTTCAAACAAAGACAAGGATAATTCGACAGAATTTTAAATTGATTAATAACAACAATTAATTACCTATATGGCTCGTATTGCAGGGGTTGATATTCCCGACAAAAAAAGAGGAGAAATTGCGTTGACTTATATTTTCGGTATTGGTCGTAGCACTGCTCAAAAAATTTTAACGAAAGCTGCGGTTTCGTTTGACAAGAAAGCTGGTGAGTGGAACGATACGGAGGCTAGCGCTATCCGTGCGATCATCGCTGCTGAATTCAAAACGGAAGGTCAGTTGAAATCTGAGGTTCAATTGAACATCAAACGTTTGATGGACATCGGTTGCTACCGTGGATTACGTCACCGTAAAGGTCTTCCATTACGTGGTCAACGCACTAAGAACAACTCACGTACTCGTAAGGGTCGTAGAAAAACAGTTGCTAACAAGAAAAAAGTAACTAAATAATAACTAGAGGGTAACACCTCTTCGTATTTCATTTCAAATTATGGCACAAGCAAAAAGAAAAGATAAAGCGAAGAAGAGAGTAGTTGTCGTGGAACAAAACGGACAAGTACACATCAAAGCTTCCTTTAACAACATTATTATCTCCATTACTAACTCAGCAGGTCAAGTGATCTCTTGGGCTTCAGCAGGAAAGATGGGTTTCCGTGGGTCTAAGAAAAACACTCCTTACGCAGCACAGATGGCAGCATCTAACTGCGCAGCGGTAGCTGTTGAAGCAGGAATGAAGAAAGCGGAGGTTTTCGTAAAAGGACCAGGAGCTGGACGTGAGTCTGCTATCCGTACTATCCAAAACTCAGGTATTGAGGTTTCTATCATCAAAGATATTACACCAATGCCTCACAATGGATGTCGTCCTCCTAAGCGTCGTCGCGTTTAATAATTTTTATGCAGGGGTAATTAGTAATTATTTTCCCCCGCTTTTTATTCACAATTTAATTACTTCATTGGGCATAAGAGGTCCAATGACTTTTAAGAAAAATGGCTAGATATACAGGTCCCAAATCCAAGATTGCACGTCGTTTCGGTGAAGCAATTCTAGGTCCGAGCAAAGCATTAGCTCGTAAAAACTATGCTCCAGGAATGCACGGTAAAGGAAAACGTTCAAAGGTTTCTGAATACGCAGTGCAATTGAAGGAAAAGCAAAAAATGAAATACACGTATGGTATTTTAGAGCGCCAATTCGAAAACTTGTTCCACAAAGCTGCTGTAAAGGCAGGGATCACAGGTGAAAACTTGATCAAATTGTGTGAAGCACGTTTAGATAACGTAGTGTACCGTTTAGGAATTGCTCCTACTCGTCGTGCAGCGCGTCAATTAGTTATTCACAAACACATCATTGTAGACGGCGAAGTAGTAAATGTGCCATCTTACTCTTTACGTCCAGGCCAATTAGTAGGTGTTCGTGCCAAATCAAAATCTCTAGAAGTAGTATCTAACTCGTTAGCAGCTCGTTCTCCTAAGAACTTCAACTGGTTAGAGTGGGATGGTGTTGAATTGGTTGGTAAATTTGTTGCTATGCCAGAAAGAGATCAGATTCCTGAAAACTTCAACGAACAAGCAATTGTCGAATTATACTCTAAGTAATCTCCTAACGAGATTGCTAGAGTTTATTAAGAGTACCAATAACGTTTTTTCAGTATCATTTTAAGCTACGAAATATGTCAATATTAGCATTCCAAATGCCCGAAAAAGTTGTGATGGAAAAAGCCACAGACTTCCACGGGTTATTTGAGTTCAAGCCACTCGAAAAAGGTTACGGTGTTACCATTGGTAACGCACTTCGTAGAATCTTACTTTCTTCTTTAGAAGGATATGCTATCACAAGCGTTAAGATTTCTGGTGTGTTACACGAATTTTCTGCCATTGAAGGCGTTCACGAAGATGTATCTGAGATCATCTTGAACTTGAAAAAAATTCGTTTCAAGAAGACACAAGAAATTTTGGATAACAAAGTTTCTATGAAAATTAAGGGACAAACGGCTATCACTGCTGGTGATATCGCTAAGTTCACTCCTTATTTTCAAATATTAAACCCTGAATTGGTTATTTGCAATTTAGATTCTTCGAAAGAAGTTGAAATTGATTTAGTAATCGAAAAAGGTCGTGGTTATGTTGCCGCTGATGAGCCTCGTGCAAACGAGTTAGCCTTCGGACACATCGCTATCGATGCGATCTATACACCGATCAAAAATGTGAAGTTCAGCATTGAGAACACACGTGTAGAGCAAAAAACGGATTATGAGAAATTAGTTTTAGATATCGAGACGGATGGTTCAATCCACCCAGAAGATGCTTTGAAAGGAGCTGCGTATATCTTGATCCAACACTTCATGTTGTTCTCAGATCAAACAATGACATTTGAAACTCCTAAAGCAGAAGAAGATAATGTAGTAGATGAGGAATTACTTCACATGCGCAAGTTATTGAAGACTTCATTAGCTGACTTAGATTTATCTGTACGTGCTTACAACTGCTTGAAATCAGCTGACGTTCGCACTTTAGGTGAATTAGCGAAATTAGAAATCTCTGATATGATGAAGTTCCGTAATTTCGGAAAGAAATCATTAACTGAATTAGAGCAATTGATCGAGGAAAAAGGCTTGACCTTTGGAATGGATGTTTCTAAATATCGTTTAGACGAAGATTAATTTATAATTTAAACAAAGTAATAGGTGGTTTGCCGCGAGGTAAACTAACCGCAGCTCGCAAGGGCTTTTAACTTACGAAATAACACAATGAGACACGGTAAAAAATTTAATCACCTAGGAAGAACAGCCTCTCACAGAGCAGCGTTGTTATCAAACATGGCTTCATCTTTGATCTTACACAAGCGTATTCAAACGACGGTTGCTAAGGCAAAGGAATTACGTAAATACGTAGAGCCTATGATCACAAAATCAAAGACAGATAGCACTAACAATCGTCGTGTGGTATTCTCTTATTTACAAAATAAGGATGCGATCAAGGAATTGTTCTCTATCGTTTCTGAGAAAGTAGCGAATCGTCCAGGTGGATATACACGTATTATCAAGTTAGGTAATCGTTTAGGTGATAACGCAGAAATCTGCTTCATTGAATTAGTTGACTTCAACGAAACAATGTTAGCTGCATCAGCGGAGAAAGCGGGTAAAACTCGTCGTAGCCGTCGTGGTGGCGCTGCAAAAGCAACTGAAGCTGCGGCTCCAGTAGCTGCTCCAGTAGCTGCTGAGGAAGCACCATCTGCAGAGGTTGTTGAAGAAGCTCCGGCAGCGGAGGTTGCAGCTGAAGAAGCAGCACCAGAAGCACCAGCAACAGAGGAGTCCACAGAAGAAAAAGGAGAAGACGCTTAATCTTTCTCTTTCTATTTTTTTTAAAGGGCTTCAACTTTCCGTTGAAGCCCTTTTTTTAGGCAATGAGCATTTGATCCCTATTTTATAACAGCATTTTATGAGATTTACCGAGTCCACACCAGCGGTTTTAATTTTACAAGACGGAACCATCTTCCACGGGAAAGCACTAGGAAAAATAGGAACTCACGGCGGTGAGATCTGTTTTAACACCGGTATGACGGGTTATCAAGAAATCTACACGGATCCCTCTTATGCGGGTCAGGTAATTATTAATACGACAGCTCACATCGGAAACTACGGTGTGATGCAAGAAGCAGAAGCAGAATCGAACAAGGTCCAAATCGCAGGAATGGTTTGTAATGAATTCGCTAGTGTTCACTCACGTGAGACGGCTGACGGATCATTACAGGACTATTTGGCGGATGCAGGTATCGTGGGCATTTCAGGCATTGATACGCGTGCTTTAGTACGTCACATCCGGACGAAAGGGGTGATGAACTGTTTGATTTCTTCTGAAATTTTTGACGAAGCGGCCTTAAAAGCTGCCCTAGCTAAAATTCCTTCAATGGAAGGTTTAGAATTATCTTCCCAAGTATGTACACAAGAAGCGTATTTCTTAGGGGATGAGAAAGCAGAGCGCAAAGTAGCGGTGCTTGATTTAGGCGTTAAGAAAAGTATCTTGACAAACATTGCAGAGCGTGGATGCTATTTAAAAGTATTCCCAGCGAAGACTCCTTTTGCAGAAATTGCTGCCTGGAATCCAGATGGGTTCTTTGTTTCGAATGGCCCAGGTGATCCTGCCGTGATGTCCTATGCGATTGAGACGGTAACCCAATTCTTGAATAGCGATAAGCCTGTTTTTGGAATCTGTTTAGGTCACCAAATTCTAGCACAAGTGGTAGGATTAACTACCTACAAAATGCACAATGGTCACCGCGGTTTAAATCATCCGGTGAAAAACTTGATCACAGGTCTGTCGGAAATCACCTCTCAAAACCACGGTTTTGCGGTGAAGATGGACGAGTTGAAGTCATCTGATCGAGCAGAATTGACGCACATTAACCTGAACGACCAAACGGTTGAAGGTTTACGCGTGAAAGGTCGCAAAGCCTTCTCGGTGCAACACCACCCGGAAGCGAGCCCAGGACCACACGATTCACGTTACTTATTTGATCAGTTTATCGATCTAATGAAATAAAAAAAAGCCCTGAGAGAAAATCAGGGCTTTTTTGTTAAGCTTGATAGCCAAAGAGTGCGTGCTCTTTAATGAGTTTGGCGACTGATTTGGGTACATATTGTGCCCATTCATCGGTGCCGCTTTGAATTAAGTCGAGTACCTGATCCGTCCGAATATTCATGAGTTTTTCGTCGTAATTTTTAATCTCAGCTAGCTTGTTATTATCCATTAAATACTGGAACAAGCCTTTCAAATGAGCTTCTGGTTCGAAATTCTTTAATTGAACGATGTCTCCATTTTCGGCGACGGTGGGGTAGAGGTATAATTTGATGTTTTGGCCAAATAAACAGCCAAAAGCACTCATAATTCCGCCGGGGACCCCCTTATAATGCTTTTCCTCGAAGATGTATTCTAAGTTTGGCATACCCATGACGAGGGCCATTTTTAACTTAGAGAATTGACTTAAGAAGTCGACTAATTTGAAGTATTCGTGGAAGTTAGATATTAATACCGTTTGGCCTAATGAACATAAGATATCCACGCGATCCAGGAAGTCTTTCTCATCGATCTTGTGCGTTTCATTCTCTAAGCTTTTCAGCGTCAATTCAGACAGGACGCAGATTTTGTCATCGTCTACATCCGGCTCTTGCTCGAACTGCGCGACGCCTTTCTTTAACATGTCCGAGAAGATATTCGTCACGGGACGGAAGCGACCACGCACGGCTACGATGTGTTTTTTCGACAAAGCATCATAGGGCTGCATCACCTTGCCATCGGGACCAAAAACCGCCGCCTGTGTATATCCATGCTTCACTAAATACAGTGACATCAAGCGATTGTCTACCTCTTTAAAGTCCGGTCCTTCGAAGCGAATCATGTCGATTTCGATCCGGTCTTTCGACAAATCATCTAACAGAGATAAGAGTAATTTTTCTGGATTATCGTAATAATGGTAGCACCCAAACAACAAGTTTACTCCAATCACCCCTAAGGCCTGCTGTTGTAAAATATTGTCATTGTCGAGCATATTGACGTGGATGACCACATCGTTAAATCCTCCGCTTGGCGTTAATTGGAAGCGTAAACCGATCCAGCCGTGGGCGTCATTCGTCTTTTGAAAATTCAAGGCAGAGACGGTATCAGCGAAGGCAAAGAAGCGTTTCTCAGCAGCCGATTCCGTTAAACGCACATTCAATAATTTAAACTCCCGGTTTAACATTTTCATTAAACGCGGCTCGCACACATATTTTCCTGACGCCTCTTCGCCATAAATGGCATCCGAGAAAGCCATATCGTAAGCGGAGATCGTTTTAGCGATCGTGCCTGAGGCCCCTCCTGCTTTGAAGAAATTCGCGGCTACATCTTGACCTGCCCCGATTTCCGCGAAGGAACCGTAGATACTGCGGTCTAGATTGATTTGAAGTGCTTTTTGTTTAGTCCCTATGGATTTAATATGCGATGTCATAGGCAATGTGTTGTGTTTGTTGTCTTAGGCTTCTGAAGATGGTCGCAATTTACGAAATTATGGCCAAAATTCCCCCTTGTGGTATAAGCAAAGTCCTGCCATCGGTCCTTCACTAATATGCCCCACATTCAATCCATGCTTCTTTAAAATTTTCTTCAGTATATCCGAATAATAAAAAGCTACGGAACCGGTAAAATGAACTACGGGCGCTTCCGTATAGCGTTTTAAATACAACGAGATAAAAGCCTCGAAGGATTGTTCAATCAAGCCATAACAATAGGCATCGCGGCGATGATCAAACAGGAATTTCGAAAAGCTCGCAAACCAGCGATTCGGAAAGGCTTGTTTATAGGCCTTGTCTAAAACGGTTAAGCGATCCAGTACGCCAAATCGTTTCTCGAAAACGGCACGAACCTCCACCGGCATTTGGCCATGTAAATAACTTAAAAGCAAAGATTTTCCTAAATGTCCACCACTGCCTTCGTCACCTAACCAAAATCCTAAAGGTGGAATTTGCACCGAAATGCGCCCACCATCCCAAAATCCCGAATTAGAACCCGTTCCTAAAATACAGGCGATCCCTGCCTCTTTACCACAGAGCGATCGAGCAGCGGCGATGAGGTCGTTCTGGATTTCAAGGGAACAAGTGCTCGGAAAATAAGGCCGAAAGGCCGCCGCAATGACCTCGCATTGCGCCTCGCCCGTAACCCCCGTTCCGTAATAATAGATGGCTTGGATAGGAAGTTCTTTAAATCCGCTTAAAACCGATTGTTGTGCTGTGGTAATCTCTTCGGTAGTTTGGTAGTAGGGATTGATACCCGCACTGCTAAAACTTTCATAAGCCGAAGCCGGATCTTTGATGAGTCTCCAGGCCGTTTTAGTCGATCCACTTTCAACGATTAATATCATACTGCTAGGATTCCGATGGGGATAAATTTCTCAAAGACTTTTTCAGAATGTGGCGCATCAGCTAGTTCAGGCGTTAAATCTTGCCCCGCCCAGTGTTCGTAATGTTTGCCATTTTTCCACAGTTTGGACTCCGTCATGTCATAAATAAGACCCTGAAAGGCAACCCAAATCTCAGGCTTGTCCTGCCCATTTCGAAGGGCTAATTGGCTGCGCGTATATGTCTTCATAATTTACACGAAGCTAAATAAAAAGGGCCAAACCCGCCTTTTTTTCAGAAAGATTTTTAATTTTACATTGCAAAACGCTCGAACATGAAACAGTTTCTACTCCTATTATTGACTCTATCCGTACTGGCTTGTGGTGGCGGTGGCGATCCAGCACCCACACCTACACCACCTACTCCTACCGTGAGTGTGGCTACATTAGTGAAGAAAGTATGGTCTGTCAATACAGCTCAGTGGGATGGCGTCACGAAATATGATAAAGCAGGTACAGCTAATGTAGTGCAGGGGTATTCGCAATACAAACTCGATTTATCTACGGCAGGTTCGGTGACTTTAACGGAATTTGACGGAAAAATATTTACAGGAACCTATACCGTAGCGACGGATGGTTTATCCCTGACTTTAAATGGCTTAACAAGTGCAGAAGGTGCACCTACAGGAACTGGCGGTACGATTACGTATACCATCTTGTCTACACCTACGGCCACAGGCTTAAGTCTTCAACAAACGGCCGCTTATGTGAAAGCAAGTAGCGCGATCGTTAAATTAGTCCTAGTTAATCCTTAAGAAGATTTGATTTAATAGAAGCCGTCCTTGTGGCGGCTTTTTGTGTTATATGGAAAAGAGAACGGAAATTGGAGAAGTAGGGGAGTTTGGTTTAATTAACCACATTTCCTCGAAGTTTACGCAGAAACAGGATTGGACGGACTTAGGTATTGGAGACGATACCGCAGTGTTAGATCCTAAGGGGAATAAGGTAGTTACCACGACGGAATTATTCATTGAAGGGGTTCATTTTGACTTAGGGTATACACCTTTACAGCATTTGGGCTTTAAAGTGGTATCTGTGGTTCTCTCGGACATTGCTGCGATGAATGCCATTCCAGCTCAAATCACGATCGGTTTAGGCTTAAGTAATCGCTTTTCTGTGGAATCAGTGGATGCCCTATATGAGGGAATTCAGCTTGCATGTGAGGAATATAAAGTGGATTTAGTGGGTGGAGACACGACTTCTAGCCCGCAAGGTTTGATTATATCGATGACGGCGACAGGAGTGGTGGAAGCCGATAAATTAGTGCAACGTGGCACCGCAAAACCGAATGACGTCTTGTGTGTAACAGGTGATTTAGGTGCGGCGCTAATGGGATTACACTCACTAGAAAGGGAAAAACAGGTGTTTTTAGCTAATCCAGACATGAAGCCAGAGTTAGAAGGTAAAAGCTATGTGGTTCTACGCCAGCTGAAACCGATGGCTCGTTTTGACATGATTCACGAATTCAGAGATGTAGGTGTTGTTCCTACCTCCATGATTGATTGCTCAGACGGATTAGCTTCTGAGATTATCCATCTATGTAACGCCTCTGGTTTAGGCGCCCGTATTTTTGAGAAAAATATTCCGATTGATGATGAGACCTACTTAGCAGCGACGGAGTTTAATGTGAGTCCTTTGACCGCTGCCTTGAATGGTGGGGAGGATTATGAATTAGTATTTACGGTTTCTCAGGAGGATTTTCCCAAAGTTGAAAAAATCGCTGACGTAACCGCGATCGGATATATGACAAACATCGGTAACGAAAGAGTGATGGTGATGAAATCGGATGCAATCGTAGATTTAACGGCGCCAGGATTCGGAAAGCAATAGTCCGTTCGTCTACTTTTTCGGCCGTTTGATAAATTTACGACCGGAATCGTTTTAAAATTGGTAATTTTGTCATTGAAATCTAACCGTGTTTAGAAGAGATAAATTATGACGAAGTCTTCCTTCATTCGGAAATACTCAAACCGCTTTCTATCCAGATGGCTGGTCTTGGTCTTTGACTCGTTAATTGTCATTTTCTCGTTTTCTATTGCGACACTTTTGCGAATGAATTTCCAGTTAATGGAAATTGATTTCTCTGTGTTCGCTTCTCAATTGATTTTTGTCTTAGGCTTACGCCTTTTAGCCTTTTTGTATTTTCAATCGTATGCGGGGATTATTCGGCACACCAGCATTGAAGATGCCATTTTAATTTTAAAAGCGGTGTTTGCAGGGTCATTTGGAGCCGTCATGGTTTCTGCCGTGATTCGAAATACGCTAGGCTTTGAACACGTCTTTAATTTATCCGCGTCCATCCTAATTATTGACTTTTTCATCTGTTTGTTCTGGATGGTTATTCTTCGCTTTTTCGTGAAGAGCTTCTACGAATCTTTTGTGAACCAGTTTAAACCCACTATTGGGGTATTGATTTATGGTGCGGGTTATACGGGAATGTTAACAAAGAATGTGTTCCAAACAGACCGGAGTACCAATTACAAGATCTTGGGTTTTATCGATGACAACGAGTCCAAAATTGGGAAGACTATCGAGGGAATCAAAGTATATAGTTTACCTGAAGTGTTGGATAAGTTTGTGGGTTCTAATGACGGAATGGAAGTCATTATGGCCATTAACAATATGTCGGCTAAATCGAAGCGTAAGATTTCGGATATTTTCTTAGATCGGGGTGTGGTGGTGAAAGCGCTTCCTCCAGTGGATAAGTGGGTGGAAGGGGAGTTTGCGATGAATCAAATTCACAACGTAAAGATCGAAGATCTATTAGGGCGCGAAGTAATTCAAATGAATAACAAGCGTATAGGGGAGGAGATTTCAGGTAAAGTAATCCTGGTAACGGGTGCCGCTGGGTCAATTGGTAGCGAAATTGTACGTCAATTGATTGCTTATTTCCCAGCTAAATTAGTCCTTGTGGATCAAGCCGAATCAGCTTTATATGATTTAGAATACGAATTAGCAGGAAAGGTTCCCACGAATGTGCAGTTAATTGTGAACGTAGCGGATGTGTCCGATACGCGTCGTGTTAGTAAGATTTTTAAGAACCACCGTCCGGATATTATTTTCCATGCGGCGGCCTACAAGCACGTGCCTTTGATGGAGAATAATCCTTATGAGGCGATTAAGACGAATGTGATCGGTACACGTATCTTATCTGAATTAGCGGCTGAAGTAGGAGTAGAGAAATTTGTCATGGTTTCTACGGATAAGGCCGTGAATCCGACCAATGTGATGGGAGCAACGAAGCGTTTAGCCGAGATGTATACGCAGTCGATGAACCAATTGGAAGGCGTGAAGACGAAGTTTATTGCGACACGTTTTGGCAATGTACTAGGGTCCAACGGATCGGTGATTCCGTTGTTCAAAAAACAAATTGAGCGTGGAGGACCGGTGACGGTGACTCATCCGGAAATTACCCGCTATTTCATGACGATTCCAGAGGCCTGCGAACTCGTATTAGAGGCGGCTACAATGGGACAAGGTGGCGAGGTGTTTGTCTTCGATATGGGTGAATCGGTGAAGATTATTGACTTAGCGAAGAAGATGATCACGTTGAGTGGTCTACGTGTCGATAAGGATATTGAGATTCGCTACACGGGTTTGCGTCCAGGTGAGAAGTTGTATGAGGAGTTATTGAATAACGACGAGAACACGCTTCCTACTCACCATCCTAAGATCTTAATTGCTGAAGTTAATACGCCTTCTTACGCTTACATGGAAGTGGCGACGAACGATTTGAATCACTTGTTATCGAGTGGTACGAATAATTCGATTGTGGCTAAAATCAAGGAGATTATTCCAGAGTACAAATCAAACAATTCGGTGTTTGAGACCTTAGACAAGAAAAAATCGTCTTAATTAATTCCTGCCTTCTTGACGATCCAGATGGCCGCTAGCGTAAATAGTGGCGCTGCAGCCACGTCTATGCTATAATGCACATGCTGAATCAATAATAAGCTAACTAATAGCAGACTAAGAGCGATGGCGATGCGTCTTTCTCGCGTGGTAGGCAAAAAGAAGCAAACAAAGACCATTGTCGCTGTGTGTCCTGAAAAGAAGAGGTCCTTCGTGATGGGCATATTTTCGCCATAGATGAAAAACTCAGCAAGAGGATCATGCAAATCAACTAAACCCACAGGTGGATTTAGGGCCACGAAATAAATCGTTAAAAAGCGAAACAGCGTCTCGATATTAAACGCCCAGGCGAACCAAACGAATCTTTTAGGGTCTTGCAGTAATCGATATAACAAGTAGATGACGGATAAATAGATGATCCCAAAGATAGGGTAGGAAACATTTAGGGCCGGAAGGGCGTTAAGTAATGGATCGTTCCATTGGATGCCTTCGCGCAATTGAATCCATTGGAAATAATCATCCGCTTTAAATGGGAAAATAAGGAACACGGCTAAGGCACTGACGAACTGTAGCGCAAAGGTGCGGTCACTAAAGGCGGCTTTCCAGGTTTGTTTCAAGTTTGAACTAAAATTAGGTAATTTAGGATGCGAAATTAGTGCTAAAAAACAATAAGATGAAAAAGATCTCGAAAATTACGGTAATTGTGTTGAGTATCATCACGAGCGCTTTTCATTTTTCGTGCGGAAGTGCCGGCGAGAAAAAGGAGGCAGGATTAAAAAATCAAACAACTAAGATGGATCAGAAATTAGATAAAATTACGTTTGGAGCGGGATGCTTCTGGTGTGTGGAGGCGGTGTTTCAACGAGTGAAAGGGGTTAAGTCCGTGACTTCGGGCTATATGGGCGGTAAGATTAAGAATCCAACCTACCGCGAGGTTTGTTCAGGACTAACGGGTCACGCAGAAGTATGCCAGTTAGCGTATGACCCGAAGGAAGTGGATGTGGCGACGTTGTTGGAGATTTTTTGGCAAACACATGATCCTACGACCTTGAATAGACAAGGGGCGGATACGGGCACGCAATACCGTAGCGCGGTGTTTTTCCATACGCCCGAACAACAGAAAGAAGCAGAGGCTTGGAAGCAAAAGTTGAATGCACAACACGTTTTCCCTAATCCGATCGTTACGGAAATCACGCCGGCATCGGAATTTTACGTGGCGGAGGATTACCACCAGAATTATTTCAATGAGAATGGGACGGAGCCTTATTGCCAAATCGTCATCAAACCTAAGATGGATAAGTTCCTGAAAGCGTTTAAATCTAAATTAAACTAGAATCCTCCTTTGTCGTAAAAACTGCGTCTGCGAGACAGTTTTAGGTCCTGCAAGAGCGTTGATTTTACCCGAAGGTCAAAGGAATAGTTGCTCGCGCGTCCGTAGAATGGGCTCGCGATAGGCGTCCAGTTAAAGTTCATTTCCCAGCAATGCAGGTCGCGGTGCACGGACATATTCGTGTAGGTCAGGCCTTTGTACTTAAAGTCAAAGCCAGACGTCACGGAAAACTTCCACTTTTCGGAAAGACTGATGTCCCCTTGAAAGCTTAAGCCACTGATGTTTTGAGGCGAGGCTAAACCTGTCCTGTTCATGCTGTACTGGTAGGAGAAGGAGAAATTCCAGGGCACATTCCAGTCGACGTAGTCGTCTAGGTTTCGGTTAATTTGATTCATTTGAGCCTCACTTGCGTTTTTGTTCTCTTTTGGCTTAGGCTTTCCAGCTGAGAAACGACGGCCGATGGAGAAATTGAAACCTTGTAAACGGGCTAGACCCGCTCCTTGGCTGAACATATAGTCCGGCGTTCTGCGTCCGATGTCAAAAAACAAGGGGTCGGCCACATACAAATAGGGGTCAAAACTACCGCCCATATTGATGTCAAAATCCTTCACGCGCGAGGCCAGGTTAAAGCCGATATTCGACAGCGCATATTCTTTCGCAAGTAGATTATAGCTTCCATTAATGCCAAAGTTATCCAGGATACGCACCTTCTCCGTGAGCACGCTGGCCGTGTCTGACTTGGTTTTTAACTTCGCCTCGAGCGTATTTTGGAACCCAAATGAAACGGCTCCAGAAGCTCCCCCATAACTCATCGTGCGCGGGTCAAAGGTGCTAATGCGGCGTATATCCCCTATCTGTTCTTTCCCCTCCGTATTGATGAATTTACGATTGTTAATCCGCACATCTTGGTAATACCCGAAACTCGGATCTGAATAATCTGGCGTATAGCTCAAACTAACCGATGGGACTAACGTATGTCTAATGGCCTCTAAACGGCCTTTTTTGAAACGCAAGGTTCCGAACAAACGCGTGTTCATACTCGCAGAAAAGGCGATCTGGGAATTGAATTTAGGCAAACCTCCCACCGTATCGATGCGCACCGTTGAATCCGCCGCCACGTAGGTGTATTTGTAGGAACGCGTGTACATATTCCCCGACCAAGAAACCCCAGGCGTCAGGTTAATGTGTTTCGTTAACTTCAAATTAGGCAAGGCTAAAGGAATACTGTAATTGAATTTTGTCTGCGCCTTTTCCCATAAAATAGGCAGGGTGCTCGCATCTACCGGAATGACCCCTGGCGGCACATCGTCGACTCCTGTCGGAATAAAGGGCTTTTGGATGGTTCCCCGCAAGGAATTGGAAGAACGAGGATACACGTCGAATTCATATCGCGTGTACGGATCACCCACTTGATTCGTCATCGAAATACCACCCGAGAAGTCTAAACCAATCCGGAACTGATCAATGAAGCGATCCCCTAGCGAATTTTTCTTTTTGAAGGGCTGGATCTGGTTAAGGCCAAAGTTAAAATCTGTTCCCGCATCAAACACCCGAGTACTCGTGTTTTGGTTGATACGCAGGTTAATGCTGGTGCGGACGGTTTGGCCAAAATTCCGAGAGTACTGAACAGACGATCCAATCGTATTCGAAAGGTATTGCTGGGTATTAAAGGAGTTGTATTGATTATACGAGTTCGAGGCGACGTTTACCGAGGCAGAAAAGCTCGAGTTTCCTACACTTCTAGGGGCATGCGACCATTGCAAAGCGAAATCGGTTCGTTTTGTGGGGGCAAACTCATCTCCATTACTATTCCGATTAAAGGCTAAATTAAAGCTACCCGTATAGCGATAGCGTTTGTTGTATTGCGAATTAGCGCCTAAACCCCAGCCACCTTTGGAATAAATTTGGCCTGTAAAGCGAATCCCAATGTTTTCACTCGCCGCCCAATAATACCCGCCCTCTCTCAAATAGAAACCACGTCCATTCGGCTCCTCGCCATAAGTGGGCATTATGATCCCTGATTTTCCTGCCTCTTTCGGTTGCGAATAGGGGAAAAACCCAAAAGGCAAGCCAATAGGTAAGGGAATATCATTTAATTCAAAGTGAAAAGGCCCGGAGATGATCTCTTTTTTACCCACGACTTTGATCTTGCTCGCCTTGATGTGAAAGTGCGGATGGGTTAAATTACAAGTGGTGTAGATGGCATTTCGGATATACAGGTTCTCCTCTTCGTCTTTTTTCACGTTTTTCCCCTGCACAAAGCCCTCGCCTTGTTGGGTTACGATGCCTTTAATGATGGCTCGTTTGGTCTTAAAATTATAGCGTATTTCGTCTGAATCGTATTTATCGCTACCCTGCAGAAAAACGGGCAACCCAATCATTTTCTTCGTCAGCGTATCTTGAGTTCCGATGGCGTAGACCTCGTTTTTTGCCCAGTCTAGGCGGATGTAGTTGGCTTCGAGGGAGATTTCTCCGTATTTGACTTTGGCACCTCCATACAGATTCACCACTTGCTTGTCTGCGTCTAAAATCGTAGAGTCTACGGCAGAATAGAAAACGGTCGTCTGCAAATCGGCAGCCGTGTCCTTCGGAATAGACTTTTGTAAAGTATCCGTCGAGATTACCCGCTGTGCCTTAGCCTCAGAAAGAGAAGCAAAAAGGACAAGCAGGGTAATAAAAAGGTAATATGTGGATTTCTTTACCAAATGGAATTTAAAAATTATATTTGTACTTATTAAATACAAGCCTACAAAATTACATCTTTGCTTGTTATCAACGTGTAACAATTAGAAAATAATGTTTAATCAGATAAAATCTATCGGTTTATTTTTTTCGTTGGGTTTATTGCTGACTGCTTGGACGCCTAGCGGCTTTCAGAAGGGAGACATTAAGAATCGAATAAAAATCGTTTGCCTGGATGCCGGTCATGGGGGAAAAGATCCGGGCTGTTCTGGCCCTAAAGGCTCACACGAGGGACTAGTGACCTTAAAAATCATCTTAGAAGTGGGTAAAAAGCTGAAAGCGGCTCATCCAGACCTAAAAATTATTTATACCCGCGATACCGATACATTTATTGAATTAAATGAACGGGCTAATATTGCAAACCGCAACAAAGCTGATTTATTTATCTCGGTACATTGCAATGCGGCTGTGAATAAGAATGCTTACGGAACAGAAACCTACACGATGGGTTTGCACAAGACGGACGGGAATTTGAACGTAGCAAAGCGTGAGAACTCCGTTATCTTGCAAGAGAAGGATTACCAAAAGACCTACGATGGTTTCGATCCGAACTCCCCTCTAGCCCACATTATGATGGCGAATTACCAAAGTGCCTTCATGGCGAGCTCGGTCAAATTCGCCTCGAAGGTGGAGGAGCAGTTTTCGAAAACGTATCAAAGAAAGAGTTTTGGGGTGAAGCAAGCTGGATTTTTAGTGATCTGGCGCACGGCCATGCCCAGTGTATTAGTAGAGACGGGATTTTTAACGAACCCGGAGGAAGAGCAATATTTAGCTTCCGAAAAAGGACAAAGCGAGGTGGCAACAGCTATTGCGACAGCGTTTAGAGCGTACAAAGAAGAAATCGAAAAATAGATACGATGTTCCAAAGCAATGAATTAAAAGTAGGGTTTTTGGCATTGTTAGCCTTCTTAATCCTCTATTTTGGGTTTAATTTTCTGAAAGGAAACGATGTGTTCTCGTCTTCCCGCATTTATTATGTAGAATATGAAAATGTGGATGGCCTCATGGTCTCGAACCAGGTAATGGTGAATGGAATTGAAGTGGGTAAAGTGAAGAAAGTCGAAATTCAGCCTACTAAGGCCAATAAGATTTTAGTTACACTTCGGTTTAGTCAAGATATTGTTATCCCAGATAAAACAGTTGCCGTCCTTTCTGATGGAGCCTTGTTAGGAGGAAAAATCATTCGTTTGCGTTTAGAAGGAAAGGGGAATCTAGCGGAGGAGTCCTTTTTAAAAGGGGAGACTGAAGTAGGAGTAACGGCCTTGTTAAAAGAACGGGCGATTCCCGTGATCGCTAATGCGGATTCTCTTTTAGTTTCTTTCCGCCAAATTTCGAACAAATTTGATCACACCGGCACGTATTTGAATACCCTGTTGAAAACATCGAATGAGACGGTTTCTAACATCAATGGATCTGTCAATGGTATCGTGACAGATAACCGGGCGAATATTGCGCAGATTTCTGCGAATATGAAGACCTTGTCTGCCGACCTGATGGAGACGGAAAAACAATTACGTCCGTTGTTAACGAAGTTTAATACGGTGGCCGATTCCTTGAATGCCTTGAAGATAGGCAAGACGTTGAAAGAGGTGGATGCGACTGTGCTTTCGTTAAAGAAGATTGTACAAGGTTTAGAACGCGGGGAAGGTACCGCAGGTAAATTGATTAAGAACGATAGCCTGTACCTAGGCTTAAATAAAACGCTCATCGATCTAGACAAGCTATTGCTTGATTTTAGATTGCAGCCGAAGCGTTATATCGGCATTTCTGTTTTCGGAAAGAAAAACACTCCTCCTTCTAATTAATCTATGTCTACGATTCAAGTGAAAATTACAGCCAGTCCTGAGCTGTCTGATATTTTAGTCGCTGAGCTAGGCGAAATTCAATTCGATATTTTCGAAGATTCGGAGTCTGGGGTAATTGCCTATTGTCCGGAAGTGGATTTCTCTGCGGAGGCGTTAACGGAAATAATGTCCCGTTATGGTCTAGAGACCTACGAGACGAATCGCATCGAGAAGCAAAATTGGAATGAGGTGTGGGAAAGCAATTATGATCCCATTCGCATTGAGGATTTAGTCTTGATTCGCGCGAGTTTTCACCCCTCTGAGCCTGGATTTCAGATGGAGGTGGTGATTAATCCCAAAATGTCATTTGGCACTGGCCATCATGAAACGACTTCGCTGATGACGAAGGCTTTGTTCAATGTGGATTTGACAGATAAAAGCGTGTTAGATGCAGGTACAGGCACGGGTCTTTTGGCTTTTGTGGCCAAGAAACGAGGGGCTGGATTTGTCCGCGGATTCGATATCGACGAATGGTCAGTGGAAAATTCAATCGAGAATGCAGGATTGAATGGCTGCGAGGAGATTCCTTTTGGTTTAGGTACCATCACTGACGAAGATGAAAGGGAATACGATGTCTTATTAGCGAATATCAATCGCAATATCTTATTAGCCGAAATGGCCGATTACGCCGCGCGCATCAAGCCTGGCGGACTACTTTTCTTAAGCGGTTTCTACACGGAAGACATTCCACTTTTACTGGAATCCGCTGAAAAGCAGCAACTTAATTTTATCGCGCAAGCATCAAAAAACAACTGGGCTTGCTTGCAATTGAGAAAAAAACCTTAATTTTAAAGGTTTGACTCTTGTAATCCGAGAAATCGGGTGTTTTAAAAATGAAAATCTCTCCTAACAAACCTTTCCAGGTTGTTTATTCTTTATTGTCTCACGAATGCCTCGGATATTTATTCGATGTCTTTGTGGTGCAATTAAATGAGAAAGGTCAATTGACCTGGGAGTACCAAACGCTTACTTCCCGGAACTTCCACGAATTTGAGCATGCCCTTGACGATCGCGATCGTACGGCGGTGGGTTTGATTGAGAGTATGAAGCCGGTCGCGGTTTTTGAAAAATTCAATACCTCGAAGCGCAAGACGATGGAGGAGTTCTTTTTGAAGACTTGGGACGTAGAAAAAGGCGAGAAAGAAATTCAAGAGGCAGTGATGTCTGTGGTGGAGAAGAAAAGAGGTCAAGTGTTTGGGCTAATTTGTCCAGAAAAGACACTTTTCATCATGGGGAATGATGGCAATCCGATGCGTCAATCCGTTCAAATCGAGGCGGAGGCCGTGGATGTTTTGTTCCACTTTATGCGCAACGACGAGAATACGCATTATTTCCCTACCCTAAAATACCTAGGCAATAAACTCGAATTTCAGTACAAAGACGCGGTCGTTTTATGCGATGATCCGGCTTGGATGCTGATGAATCAAAAGCTATATCACTTTAATCCAGAACTAGAAGGCAAGAAATTGCGTCCGTTCTTGAACAAGAAGTTTGTCGCGATTCCCAAGAATATGGAGGAAGATTACTTCCGAAAATTCGTGAAGGCAATGGTGGCGCGTTACCCCGTACACGCGAAAGGATTCGAGATTACAAATACAGAAAAACCGGTCCAATTCCTACTCTCTTATGGCCCTACGGCGCCTAAAATCGAGGACGAAGAGACCCTGAAAAAGAAGGCAGCCTTAGAAGCAGCGGATCGCTGGAACTTCGTGTTATCCTTTCAATACGGCAATAACCGCTTCCCTTGGGACGGTTTATCGTCTGAGGCGAACGTGCTTTTCGAGAAGAAAGGCGATAGTTATGCCTTCCAAAAAATTATGCGCTCCCACGTGAAGGAAAAACGTGCCTTCCAGCAGCTGAAGACTCTAGGGTTAAAGATGGAAAACGATGGCCGAGCCTTTATGCAACGCGGGGATGCGGTTCAATGGTTAACGGCGAACAAAGAGGCGCTGGATCAAGCTGGTTTTGTCGTTCAGTTCAAAGGCGATGGACAGGCGCCACGCTATTTCTTAGGAAAGCCAGAAATTAAGATTCGCATTGGCGAAAAATTGGATTGGTTTGACATTCAGGCGGTGATTTCGTTTGGGGAGTTCCAAATCCCTTTCTTGAAAATTCGCCAACTGATCTTACAAAAGAAGAAAGAATTCCATTTGCCGGACGGTTCCATCGCGATGATTCCAGACAACTGGTTCCACGATTACCAAGACCTTTTCTACTTCTCCGAGACGCGTCCCGGTGAAGAAGGCGTGTTCTTGCGTCGTCAACATTACCAGCTCGTGCAGGAATGGGAGAACCAAGATTTAGTCAAAACCGCATTAAGAGCTAAAACGATAAACGATTTAGCGCTCGAAGCGAAGGAATATCCAGTGCCTAAGAACTTCAAAGGCACCTTGCGTCCGTATCAATTAGAAGGCTACCGTTGGATGCGTACACGTCAGGCTGCAGGCTTAGGCGCTTGTTTAGCGGATGATATGGGTCTGGGTAAAACCGTTCAGACGCTTTGTTTATTGCAGAGTTTGAAGGAACAAGGGGAGACCTTGCCTACCTTGCTCGTGATGCCTACTTCTTTGTTATATAACTGGGAGATGGAGGCGAAGAAATTTACCCCGCAGTTGCGCGTTTTAGTCTACAGCGGTCCGCAAAGAGAGAAATTGCAGGCTCAAATCGGAAAGATCGATTTGATTCTGTGCTCCTTCGGGATGGTGCGTTCGGACATCGAATGGTTCGAAAAGCAAGCGTTCTCGTATGTGATTTTAGATGAGTCACAGGCGATTAAGAATCCGCTAGCGAATATTACTAAAGCCGTTCAAAAATTAAATGCGAAATTCCGTCTCGTGATGACAGGAACACCGCTGGAGAATTCGACGATGGATCTTTGGTCCCAAATGAATTTCGTGAACGCTGGACTGCTAGGATCTCAACGTTATTTCAAAGACCATTTCCAATTGCCTATCGAAAAGAAGGCAGATATGGAGAAGAAGAAACGCCTTTATTTCTTAATTAAGCCCTATTTATTGCGCCGCGAGAAGCGTCAAGTAGCGGCTGATTTACCAGAAAAAATGGAGTCAGTGACCTATTGCTCGATGACCGAGGAGCAAGAGCGCTTGTATGACAAGACGAAATCGTTCTACCGTGACGTGTTACTGAAGCAAATTAAGGACGAAGGCTTGCAGAAATCGCGCTTCTCTGTATTACAAGGTTTGACTAAATTGCGCCAGCTCGCGAACCATCCATCGTTATGCGAGGAAGGCTATGCAGGAGATTCGGGCAAAATGGAGGCCGTGTTAGAAAAATTAGAGACCGTTTTAGAGCAGCATCACAAAGTGTTGATCTTTAGTCAATTCGTTCAGCATTTGAACTTGATTAAGACTGCCTTAGAGGAACGTGAAATTCCGTATGCCTATTTAGATGGAAGTACGGTGGATCGTAAGGGTCAAGTAGAAAGTTTCCAAAAGGAAGACGGGCAATCTGTTTTCCTTATCTCCCTAAAAGCCGGCGGGGTAGGTCTTAACCTAACTGCCGCAGATTACGTGTTTTTATTAGATCCGTGGTGGAACCCAGCGGCAGAGGCTCAGGCCATTGACCGGGCTCACCGCATCGGCCAAAAGAAAACCGTATTCACCTACAAGTTCATCTCGAAAGAAACGGTAGAAGAGAAGATCCTTGCCTTGCAGCAACGCAAAAAGGATTTAGCCTCCGAGTTAGTGACTTCTGATGAGAGTATCCTACGCGCCTTGAGCGAGGATGAAGTACTCGATTTATTAAGCTAGAATTTTAACCAAGATATTTTTCGCCACTTCATGACTGATGAAGATGGGCGTGGCATCATTAATGGAAACGAAGATCGATCGATCGAATTCGTTGATCTCCTGGATGTCTAGTTTTGCCCCTAAACTCAAATTCAATTTGGTTAGCAATTGCAAGAAGACTGCCGAATCCTGTGCCACCCCCATTAATTTGCAGGTTTTCGTTGCTTTGATATCAGAAAGATGGGAATAGGCTAATTCAGGGAGAATTCCTTCTTTATTCGGGATAGGGTCGCCGTGCGGATCGGTCTTCGGAAAACCGAGGTATTCGTCTAATTTATTGATTAATTGGTCCGATTCGATGTGCTCGAGCTGTTCGGCGATTTCGTGCACCTCGTCCCAATTAAAGCCCATTTTATCCACTAAGAATACTTCCCAAAGTCGGTGCTTGCGCACAATCGATAACGCAATTTTCTCTCCCTCTGCACTTAAGCGAACGCCTTGGTATTTTTGGTAATTCACCCAGCCCTTTTCGGCTAGTTTCCGCAACATGTCGGTCACAGATGCCGCTTTTGTTTGCATCAATTCCGCTACGGCGTTCGTGGAAATGTCCTCCGAAGTTGCCTCTGATAGGCGGTGGATAACCTTTAAGTAGTTTTCTTCTGTGAATGAAATGGCCATGAGGTAAAGGTAGTAAATTTATTTTTTAGGTTAATCTAAAAATTATTTTTAAATTGTACAAAATTCTTACCTATGTCGAGTCCTTGGCGTTCTAGTCCTAAAATGAAATCCCTCTCTGAAGTGTTTGGGACGATTCCTGTACCCACAGGAAATGGATTTTGGAAGAATTTACGCGCTTTTATGGGCCCTGGGTTTTTAGTGGCGGTAGGTTACATGGATCCAGGCAATTGGGCGACGGATTTAGCGGGAGGAGCCTCTTTCGGATATACCTTGTTATCGGTTATCCTCGTTTCGAGTATTTTTGCGATCATTTTACAGCATTTAGCTTTAAAGCTGGGCGTCGCTTCCGGACGGGATCTCGCGCAGGCCTGCGGGGATGCCTTTTCGAAGCCAGTCGCCATTTTCCTGTGGCTAGTCTGTGAGATTGCCATCGCCGCCTGTGATTTAGCGGAGGTGATTGGGTCAGCTTTGGCGCTTCAATTACTCTTCGGGATACCTATTTTGGCCGGGATCGTGATTACGATTTTAGATGTATTTTTGATATTATATTTCCAAAACAAAGGATTTAAAGTCATCGAATCCATCGTTTTATCCCTCTTAATCGTCATTGTTTGCTGTTTTGCTTACGAGTTATTTATCTCGCAACCTTCTATCGCAGGAATCCTAGGCGGCTTAGTTCCACAAACTTCCGTGGTGATGAATCCTAGTCAATTGTACGTGGCTATTGGTATTCTAGGGGCAACGGTGATGCCACATAATCTGTACTTGCATTCGAGTATTGTACAAACACGTGCCATCAAGGATACGGACGAAGACAAGGCTAAGGCGATTAAGTACGCCACTTGGGATTCGACGCTATCTTTAGGATTAGCCTTTTTTATTAATGCCGGGATTTTGATTTTAGCAGCGGCAGCCTTTCACGGAAATAACCTACAACACGTCGCGGATATCCGGGATGCGTATCAATTATTAGACCCCGTATTGGGCAGTCAATTAGCGAGTATTTTGTTCGCCGTGGCCTTGTTAGCATCGGGTCAAAATGCTACGTTGACAGGTACGCTAGCCGGCCAAATCGTGATGGAGGGATTCCTCGATCTGCGTATTGCCCCTTGGCTAAGACGTTTGATTACCCGCTTAATTGCCATCATTCCGGCCTTCTTTATTACCTGGATCTACGGAGAATCGAAGATAGGGGAGCTGTTAGTCTTCTCTCAAGTGGTACTTTCGATGCAGTTAAGCTTCGCCGTGATTCCGTTAGTCTTATTCACCGGGGATAAACAGAAGATGGGGAAATTCGCGAATTCATCGCTTTTGCAAGGAATTGTTTGGGTGATAACCGCGATTATTTTAGGCTTGAATATGTACTTGCTGGGGCAGGTTTTAGGATTCCTTTAAACCAGGTATCGTCACCTATATAGTCAATGGCTCGCCATTTTACAGGTAGTTTAGGTTCATGGATTCCTTCTTCAAGTGTTTTGGGACTTCTGATTTTCCAAACCTCATCCACCAGTCCATCCGCAAACAACATTTCCATCGTTTTCGCGCCGCCTTCCACTAGGATGGATTGAAGAGCTAAGGCAGCTACTTCTGCTGATGAACGCAAGACGATTGTTTCTCCTCCATCTGTTAAGACTTTAGCGGTGGAAGGAATTCTGCCGGAAGGATCTAACACGATTCGAACTGGGTTCGCCCCTGCTACTAAACGAGTGGTCAGAGAAGGGTCGTCATGGATGATGGTTTGGACGCCCACTAAAATTCCTTGGTGTTCCGCGCGCATTTGATGCACGCGAATCGCGGATAATTCGTTCGATAGCTGAACGGGCGCACCTGCGGCGCCAGCGATGAATCCATCGGCACTAGCCGCGTATTTGAAGGTAATATAAGGCCTTTTCAGGCGGTGAAAGGTAAAGAAGTGCCGGTTAATCCATTCGCCTGTTTCAGCCAATAAACCGATGTGGCAAGTGATACCTGCAGCCTCCAGTTTCTCGACTCCTTTCCCTGCTACGAGTGGATTAGGATCTAGGTTTGCCATGTAGACAGTGGAGATGCCGGATTGAATCAGTAAATCAGCACAGGGAGGTGTTTTGCCAAAATGGGAGCAAGGCTCCAAGGTCACAAAGGCCGTCGCGCCTTCTACAGATTCCGAGCAGGAACGTATCGCATTCACCTCTGCATGAGGACCACCATACTGTTGGTGATAACCTTCGCCTAAGATGCGGTTATCTTTGACAATCACACAACCTACTAAAGGATTAGGGGCAACGCGCCCTGAGCCTAATAAGGCTAGGTCAAAGGCGCGTTGCATCCAAATTTCTTTATTCGGCATGAACTGGTTTGCGGTTACTCGATAAATAACTGTAAATCGCTGGGATGATGTACAAGGTCAGCGTAGTAGAGAATAACATACCACCCACTACGGCGATACCCATTGAAACCCTACTTTGAGATCCAGAACCTAAGGCTAAGGCGATCGGTAAAATACCTAAAATCGTACAAAGCGAAGTCATAATAATGGGACGGAAACGAGCAACTGCTGCCTCTTGCACCGCCTGTGTTTTTTCCAAACCCGTTTCTTTCCGCTGATTGGCAAATTCTACGATCAAAATACCGTTCTTGGTCACGAGGCCTATGAGGACGATGATACCGATTTGGGAGAAGATATTCAACGTTTGGCTGAAATCCCAAAGCGTTAATAACGCTCCCGCTACCGCTAGAGGCACTGTGAACAAGATGATAAATGGATCGACGAAGCTTTCAAATTGAGCTGAAAGGATCAAATAGATCAATAAAATCGCCAGAGCGAAGGCGAAGAGTAGGGAAGAGCTGGACTCTTTGAATTCCTTACTTTGACCATCATAAGCGGTAGAGAAGGAAACGTCGAAGGTCTCTTTCGCTAATTTATCCATCTCGTTCAAAGCCTCGCCTAAAGTCACCCCTTTCGCCATCTGCGCCGTTACCGTAGCCGCTACGTAGCGGTTATAACGGAATAGTTGGGGAGGCGTACTCTGCTCTGTAATCTTTACCAAGTTATCCAATTGAATCAAATCCCCCCGGTTGTTTTTTACGTACAGGGACTTCAAATCGGATACATCATTCCGCATCGGGCGGTCGATCTGGCCGATGATTTGGTATTGTTTCCCGTCCATCACAAAGTAACCAAAACGTCTACCCGAAAGGCCTAATTGCAAAGTTGTTGCCACATCTTGGATGGAAACGCCTAGGTTTTGGGCTTTATCGCGGTTGATCTCAAGGCGCAATTCTGGCTTGGTAAACTTCAAGTTCACATCTGCCATCTCGAACTTCGAACTCTCCCTCACTTTGGCCATAAACAACGGAATGTTCTTCTTCAAACTCTCGAAAGTAGAAGCTTGAATCACGAAGGCTACCGGTAAACCACCCCCACCGCGTTGTCCCGTAGACAAGGTCGGTTCTTGGATCAAGGTCGCCCGGGCACCTGTGAATTTCTTGATTTTAGGTTGAATGGCATCCGCAATTTGTTGCTGCGTTCTACGTCCTTCTGGATCTGCTAAAATAACGCGCATAGTTCCCGTATTTGAACCACCATTCCCAAAAGGAGGGGATGTAATCGAGTAAACGGCATAACGTTCGTGCGCCGGAATATCCGTCATCAAGAACTTCGCCATTTCATCGGTGTAGTTCAACATATACTCAAAAGTCGCGCCTTCTGGGGCCGTTGCACTGACACGCAATCCCCCTCTATCCTCTAAAGGAGCTAATTCAGAGGGAATAGCTTCGAATTTAAACAGGGCGTAAATTATGCCAAATAAGGAGAACATGATCACCCAAGCCATCCAACGAATCTTAATAAAGGCCGCTAATGAGTCTTCATATCCCTTGGTTAGAGCAACAAAAAAGGGCTCCGTAACAGTGTAAAACCAAGGTTTGGTATGACTTCCTTTCAATAAACGCGAACTCAACATAGGTGTCAACGTCAACGAAACGAAGGCAGAAATAATCACGGATCCAGCCACCACAATTCCGAACTCCCGGAATAAACGTCCCGTAATCCCTTGCAAGAAAATCACCGGTAAAAACACGGCTGCGAGTGTAACGGTCGTCGAAATAACGGCAAAATAGATCTCTTTCGATCCTTCTACGGCCGCTTCCCAGGGGCTGAGTCCCTCTTCGATTTTGGTGTAAATATTCTCTAAAACCACAATCGCATCATCCACCACAAGTCCGATGGAAAGCACGATACCTAATAGCGTCAATACGTTGATAGAGAATCCGGCTAAATACATAAAGAAGAATACCCCAATCAAACTGACTGGAATAGCTGTTAATGGAATGATCGTCGATCTCCAATCCCGCAAGAACAAGAAGATGATAATCGTTACCAATAAAATCGCGGTGAAGATGGTTTCCTCCACCTCTTCAATCGATTTACGCACATATTTCGTGTTGTCAAAACCTTCCTTCATTTCCACATCCGCTGGCAGAGTCAAGCGAATTTGCTCCACTTTCTTGTGGATGGCATCTACGATTTGGATTTGGTTCGAACCGGGTTGTGGAATCACCGCGATGGAAATCATCGGCTTCAAATCCCGCTTAAAGAATGTTTTGTTGTTTTCTGGCGATAGTTCTGCTCTACCTACATCAGAGAATTTTACCGAACGATCACCCTCTTCTTTGATAATCAAATTATTGAAATCGTCCTCTGTGGTCATGCGACCTTGCGTTCTCACAGTTAATTCCGTGTTCGCTCCTTCGATACTTCCAGAGGGTAATTCGATATTTTGTTTAGCTAAGGCATTCACGATATCAGGCGCCGTCAAACGGAAAGAGGCTAAGCGTTCCGGATCGATGTGCAAGCGCATCGCATATTTCTGCTCTCCCCACAATTGCACGGAACTAACGCCCGGAATCGTTTGGAATTTTTCCTTGATATTACGTGTGGCTAATTCGTTTAAGGATAACAAATTTCGAGTAGCCGAGAAAACGTTGATGTTGTAAATAGGACTTGCATCCGCATCAGCTTTCGCTACGATGGGCGGATCCACGTCTTTCGGCAATTGCCCCATCGCACGCGACACGCGGTCACGCACGTCGTTCGCTGCATCTTCGATGTTGACCGAAAGATCAAATTCCACCGTAATACTCGAACGGCCATCGCGACTCGAACTAGATAGCGTACGAATACCGGCGATACCATTAATCGACTCCTCTAAAGGTTCCGTAATCTGGGATTCGATGATGTCCGCATTCGCCCCGGTATAGGAAGTTTGCACGTTGACCACCGGCGGATCCACCGATGGGTATTCCCGGACTCCTAAATAGGTGTATCCGATGATTCCAAATACGATAATCGTTATGGACATTACGATTGAAAGTACCGGTCTTTTAATACTAATCTCTGAGAAAGATGCCATTGTTAGCTTATTTTACGACTTCTTTAATTTCTACATCGCCATCTGGTTTCACCTGAATGATCCCGTTCGTAATCAAAGTGTCACCTATCGCTAGGCCGTCTAAGATCTCCACTGTTTTGTCACTTCGTGTTCCTAAAGTCACTTTCGTAGACACAGATTTGCCATTTTTAACGACATATACTTTGTTCCCTTTTGCTTCAGGAATCACCGATTCTGTAGGGATCATAATCGCCGACCCTTTTGACTTCAGGATTAAATTTACCTTCGCGAAGGCACCAGGAACTAATTGATTTCCTGGATTAGGTGCTTGTGCACGGATCTGCAAGGTTCTTGTTTGCGGATCGATTTTAGGGTCAATGGCATAGACACGACCGATGAAGTTTTTCTCTTCATTCTCTGTTACAAACTCGATGGTGCCACCATTTTTCACTTGCGTGGCATATTTTGCAGGGATCGAGAATTCGATTTTAGCTGGGTTCGTGTTTGTTAAAGTCGCTATTTGCGTAGATGGAGAAATATAACTTCCCATACTTACGTAACGGAAACCGATTTTTCCAGCAAACGGCGCGCGCAAAGTGGTTTTTAAAATCTGCGCTTTTAAGTCTTCGATATCCGCCGAAATCGTATTGACCGAGTTCACCGCAATATCATATTCCCGTTGTGAGATGGCTTCTTTTTGAAGTAAAACTTTCTGGCGAGCCTCGTTATCCTCTGCTAATTTCTTATTGAATCCTAGTTTGCGAAGACGCGCTTGTAAATCATCGTCGTTAATGCGTAGTAAAACGGTGCCTTTGGCCACCACATCCCCTTCTTTGATGTTGAGTAAAATGATACGCCCCGCGATTTCAGAACGAATTTCAACTTCTTCATTAGGCAAAATAGAACCTGTCGAACTGATCATATCATCCAAACGCGTCGATTTCACCACAGTCACAATGACTGCCGTTTTGCCTCCCTTTCCACCTGGGCCGCTTTTTTCTTTGCCTTTCTCTTTGGTTTCAGCGGAGAAAAAAGTCTTTTTGATTTTGGGATAAAAAGCCAAGCCTACAATGAAGGCGATGGTTAAAATCGACAGAAGCGTTTTTGTAATTTTATTCATAGATACTAGGTTTTCATACTAAGGTAATCAAATCCGTGGAAAGGCTTACCCTAACTTATAGGCTTATATTTTTAAAGAATTCGAAATCCAGGGCATAAAGTGCTCATTCTCTACTTCGTTCATCACGAAATGGCTTTGCGCATTGCCAATGTTTTTAATGCTGGCGAGTTTATGCAAAATAAATTCGCGGTATTCATCCATATCTGCCACCACAATTTTCAAAAGGAAATCGCTGTGTCCAGACACACAATAGCATTCTTGTACCTCCACTAACTGCATCACGTCCTGTTCGAATTGCTTCAAGTAGTCTGCCGCATGTTCTTTCAGAGAGATGTCACAGAAAACGGTTAAGGTTTTACCTAGTTTGGCTGGGTTGATCATCGCTCGGTAGCCCGTTATCACGCCCTCTTTTTCCATTCGCTTGATTCGCTCGTGGATAGGCGTCGCACTCATTCCTAGGCGTGAGGCCATTTCTTTATTGGAAAGAAAGGCATCTTCGTGCAGAAATGCGAGGATTTTTTTATCGATGTCATCTATTTTTGCCATGAGTTCCTTTTTCTAACACGAGTCCGATTGAAACCATTCCTGCTAGGGTGTCCACGCGCATAGCTTGTTCTAATTGAATTTGGTATTTCCCCTGCTTAGGAAATGATAAAGCTGGATACACGAGGAATTTTTTCTCGTAAATATCGCCAAAACCGGCGCCTTTCGGCTTCCCCGTTGTAGGGTCATATAAGATGGCTTCGGCTAAACCTTTTTGAAGGGTTTTTCCTTTTGCATCTACTACACTCGGGCTAAAATAGAGGTTATAGAAGGGGTAGGCATTGTTTTGTCGTACCACTACATAGACAGCATAGCTCATTGTGGAGTCCGGAACCTCGACCTCAAAGCGGATGGGTTGCTTTTGAATCCATCCCACTGCTTCAAATTTAGCCGTCTCATCTAAGACAATTTTCGGATCACCACAAGCCGTCACCATCAGGGTGCAGAGGGCGATTATCCCGATGCTAAGCTTCAGGGGTAGGCGCTGCACCATCTCTTGGAGGTCTTGGTTTAAACTTCTTTTTCTTCTTGAATGGTTTAGGCGTAGCTGTTCCGCCATCGGCTGCTGGAGTTACTCCCTCCGGACGTACTTGTCCTTCCGGACGCGGTGGTCTTGGCGGGCGATTTTCGCCTTCCGGTCTTGGAGGTCTAGGTGGGCGATTTTCCCCTTCCGGACGTGGCCCTCGGTTTTGTCCCTCTGGACGAGGTCCGCGGTTTTCACCTTCCGGACGCGGTGGTCTTGGCGGGCGATTTTCGCCTTCCGGTCTTGGAGGTCTAGGTGGGCGATTTTCCCCTTCCGGACGTGGTCCACGATTCTGTCCCTCTGGACGAGGTCCACGATCAGGACGAGGTCCGCGATCTTGCCCTTCAGGGCGTGGTCCACGATTTCCTCCATCGCGATTTCCTCGATTGTTTCGGTTGTTGCGATTGCCGGATTTTACCCCACCGTATTTCTTGTCCATCCGCTCTAAATCAGAGTTTAGCTCAGATACCGTAGGTTTTTCTACCGCTGGAGCATCTGGATTCAGATCCTCAAACGACTCAGGAATAATCCCTTTCTTATTTAAATCAACAATTTCCGCCACGCGATCACAGCTCACCGGAATCCAGATAGCCTCTTCGCCCACAATCCCGAACCACATCATGCGCTTGAAAATGTCCGTCTTTTGCAAGATGGCCTCTCCTCGTTTTGTTTTTAAGCGGCCTTCAATGGTAGGGATGCTCTTTAAGGCATCCATATAGGTCTCTAGTTCGTAATTCAAGCAGCATTTCAAACGTCCACATTGGCCACTTAATTTGACTGGATTCAATGATAGATTTTGGTATCTAGCCGCTGAAGTAGTTACGTTCTTGAAATCAGATAACCAGGTAGAGCAGCATAATTCGCGACCACAAACCCCGATTCCGCCTAATCTACCCGCTTCTTGACGAAGAGAAATCTGCTTCATTTCGACGCGAATCTTGAATTCTGTCGCTAGAAGCTTGATTAATTCACGGAAATCGACGCGGTCTTCAGACGAATAGTAGAAGATCGCTTTGGCCCCATCGGATTGGAATTCCACATCCGAAAGTTTCATGTTTAGCTTTAGGTCGCTGATGATTTGACGACCACGGTACATCGTAGGTAAATCACGAGCCATTGCTTGCTCGTGCTTCTCGATGTCCTTTTCTGTGGCTAAACGGAAGATATTTTTGACCTTATCGTCGTCTTTGATATTCTTCTTCAACAATTGAAGACGAACGAGCTCGCCCTGTAAGGAAACCGTTCCTAATTGAGTTCCGCTGCTGGAATCGACCATGACAGCGTCACCTGTATGCAGTTCTAGTTGATCTACATTCCGGAAATACTCTTTTCTGCCTCCTTTGAATTTCACCTCCACGATGTGAAAGCGCTGAAAAGAAGGGACGTCTAAGTCTGACAACCAGTCAAAAACGTTCATTTTATTGCAACCACCTGAGCCACAACCGCCATTACTTTGACAGCCTTTTACCTCTCCGCTTGCGCTGGTAGAGCCACATGACCCACTGGAACACGATTTACATGCCATATCTTAATACATCTAATCCGATGTCTCTTCTAAAGTTTTTACCTTCGAATTGGATGGTTTGAGCGGCCTTTTGTGATTTCTGGATCGCTCTTTCCAAGGTATTCGAAGTTCCAGTCAGCGCCATAACACGGCCACCACTGGTGATAATATCGCCGTCTTTTGACGTCGTACCTGCGTGGAAAACGATGGCGTCTTCCACTTTTTCAACCCCTGTTAACACATCGCCTTTGCGGTATTCCTCTGGATATCCGCCCGCCACTAACATCGTTGTTACGGCGTATTGGTCCAAAATGGAAATCGTTTGTTCGCTCAGCGTGCCATTGGAGGCTGCAATTAGCAAAGATAGGAAATCTGATTCGATTCTAGGTAAAACCACCTCCGTTTCCGGATCTCCCATTCGTGCATTGTACTCGATGACATAGGGCTCGCCTTCGTGGTTCATTAAACCAATGAAGATGAAACCTTTATAGTCTATATTTTCTGCTTTCAAGCCTTTTACTGTCGGTTCGATGACCTTTTGCTTCACTAATTCCATGAATTTTTCATTCGCAAAGGGAACGGGTGAAACGGCGCCCATACCACCCGTGTTCAAGCCTTCGTCGTTTTCTCCGATGCGCTTGTAGTCTTTCGCCTCCGGTAAAACCACATAGTTTTCTCCATCTGTTAACACGAAAACGGATAATTCGATTCCGCGTAAGAATTGTTCGATCACCACTTTAGAACTGGCATCACCAAACTTTGCATCCAATAGCATTTCGTTCAAGGCCGTCTCAGCTTCCTCTAAAGTCAAGGCAATAATCACCCCTTTTCCAGCCGCTAAGCCGTCCGCTTTTAATACAATCGGTAAAGATTGTTGCTGTAAATAGGCTAATCCATCAGCGATCGTGTCCTTCGTGAAAGTTTGCGATGCGGCTGTTGGGATGCCGTATTTGTGCATAAAGTTCTTTGAGAAGTCTTTGCTTCCTTCGATTTGGGCACCTTCTGCGCCTGGTCCCACGATTCCTACGTGTTGCAGGTCAGCTTGTGATTCGATGAAATCACGCACCCCTTTTACTAAAGGCTCTTCTGGGCCCACGACCACTAAACCGATATCATGTGTGCGGATTGCTGTAGCGATCCCTTCAAAATCGGTCACGCCGATGGCTAAATTGGTTCCGCATTGAGCGGTTCCGGGGTTACCCGGTGCAATGTATAAATTACCTAGGATAGGGCTTTGGCTAATCTTCCAAGAAAATGCGTGTTCACGGCCTCCAGCACCTAATATTAAAACGTTCATATACTTATTAATTGGCTAATTCACTTAAAAATTTAATGCGCATTAAACGAAGTTCTTCCTCCGTTACATCTTCAATATCACACGTATCCAAGGCCTCTGCGATGTCATCCGTGTCCGCAGACATGAAGTATTCGTATATTTCCTCTTGTTTGTCTAGTTCCATCACCTGATTGATGTAATAATCCAGGTTCAGCTTCGTACCTGAGAAGCAGATGGTCTCGATCTCTTCGATCAATTCCGCCATGCTCACTTCTTTTTGCTCAGCGATCAGGTCTAAATCGATTTTGCGATCGACCTGTTGGATGATATAAATCTTGATTTTTGACTTGTTGACGGTCGATTTCACGACTACCTCTTTCGCCGTCTCGATCTCGTTTTCTTCCACGTAGCGATTGATCACATCCAGGAATGGCTTGCCGAATTTCACGACTTTACCCATTCCCACGCCGTTGATTTGGGCCATTTCATCCTGTGTAGTCGGATAAGTGGTCGCCATTTCTTCCAAAGAAGGATCTTGGAAAATCACATACGGAGGCAAATTTTTCTCCTTCGCGATCTTCTTGCGGAGGGTTTTAAGTAGGTCAAAGAGGGCGTCATCATAGGCTTTGGCCCCTAAAGCAGCTCCCTCATCTTCATTTTCAGCGGGCTCCGCTTCTTTTTCGTAATCGTGGTCTTTGTAGAACGTAATCGGGAAGGATTCCTTCAAGAAAGCCTGTCCAGCCTCACTTAAACGTAGTACACCATAATTCTCAATGTCTTTTTCTAGCAGACCAAAAATGGACATTTGCTTGATAAAGGAGATCCAAGGGGACTTTTCATCTTCGATAGGCACCGGCTTTGATGGCGTTTTGCGCATCTTCGGTTTTTTAGGCGTATCCTCGTCTCCGTCTTCATCCTCGTCCTCATCATCCTCTTCGTCTACCTCAGGAGCAATCCAAGAAACCGTTTTTCCTGCACCAAACAGAGATAATTTCTCCTGTTCGTGGCTGGCAATAAAAGAATTCGATTTGCCCTCTAAGAAATCTGCGATATGCTCTGCGTCGAATTGTTCGCCAGTTTGCTGCACTGCTTTCAACACAAGGCTAACCTCCTCTTCCGCTTTAAACGTAGGGGTAGGATGCATACAATTGTCGCAGAAACCGCAGTTTTCAGCCATATGCTCCCCAAAATAGTGAAGCAATTGCTTGCGACGGCAAACACCTAAATTCGTATAGTACACCATTTCAGACAAGAGAATTTTCGCATTCTCCTTCTCTGTTACGGCCTTATCTTTATTAAACTTATCTAATTTCAATATGTCATCGTAGGTATAGAACAAGATACATGTTCCATCCAAGCCATCACGACCGGCACGACCTGTTTCTTGGTAATATCCCTCTAATGACTTAGGAGCGTCGTAGTGAATCACAAAACGCACATCTGGTTTATCGATTCCCATTCCAAAAGCAATCGTCGCCACCATCACGTCCACTTCCTCATTCAAGAAAGCTTCTTGGTTCGCCATGCGTACCTGCGGCTCTAAACCAGCGTGGTAAGGAAGCGCCTTCACGCTATTCACGTGTAATAATTCCGCAATTTCCTCGACGCGCTTTCTCGAAAGGCAATAAATAATCCCCGCTTTGCCGTTATGCGACTTAATGAAACGGATTAATTGCTTGTCGATATCTTTCTTCGAGCGGATCTCGTAGTAGAGATTTTTGCGGTTGAAAGAGGATTTAAAAACGGTCGCATCTTCCAGATTTAAGGTCTTTTGGATATCAATTTGCACCTTAGGAGTTGCCGTCGCCGTTAAAGCGATGATGGGCATCTTCTCATCGATGGTCTCGATGATGGTACGTATTTTTCGGTATTCTGGTCTAAAATCGTGCCCCCATTCAGAGATACAATGTGCCTCGTCGATCGCGACGAAGGAGATTTTAGCCTGTTTTAAGAAGTTCAGGTTCTCTTGTTTATTCAGTGATTCCGGGGCGATGTACAATAATTTCACGGCTCCAGAGATCACTTCGGCCTTTACCCGGTTGATTTCCGCGCGGGTTAAAGAGGAATTTAAGAATTGGGCATTTATGCCAAAAGCCAACATTTGATCTACCTGATTCTTCATCAATGCGATCAAAGGCGAGATGACAATCGCTGTTCCCTCCATTACAATCGCCGGTAATTGATAGCAAAGCGATTTGCCTGCCCCAGTAGGCATCAGAACGAAACTATTCTTTCCTTGAACGGTATTTAGAATAATGGCTTCTTGTTCACCCCGAAATTGGCTAAATCCAAAGGTTTTTTTTAGCTGTTCCTTTAAGCTATCGATCGTAATTGGATGGGGCATAATTTGATTAATGGGTTGTTTCGGCGATGATTAGATTCTGCGGGCTTCTACTTATCTTTGCCCTACAAATTCTTCTAACATTGAAATTAAGCAAAAATATCCAATCCACAGCAAAAAAAGTTTTGACACAGGAAGCAGAGGCCATTCTGCAAGTGAGCGCCGGAATTAATTCGGATTTTGAGGCTTGTGTAGAACATTTGTTGAGCATCCCGGGGCGCATTGTCTTCACGGGAATCGGTAAATCGGCCATTATTGCCCAGAAAATTGTGGCAACGATGAATTCGACCGGAACGCCTGCTTTATTTATGCACGCGGCGGATGCGATTCACGGCGATTTAGGGATGATTCAGGACGGCGATGCGGTGATTTGTATTTCGAAGTCAGGCGATACGCCAGAAATCAAGGTGTTAGTTCCTTTGATCAAGCGTTTGCAGGTGAAATTGATTGCGATGGTTTCGAACAAGAACTCGTATTTAGGCCAGCAATCGGATTATATTTTGCACGCTTTGGCGGAGCAGGAGGCGGATTTGTTGAATCTGGCACCTACGACATCGACGACGGTGGCTTTGGCATTAGGCGATGCGTTAGCGGTTTGTTTGTTAGAATGCAAAGGATTTACGGCACAGGATTTTGCCAAATACCATCCAGGCGGCGCCCTCGGCAAACGCCTTTATTTAAAAGTGGGCGATATTTATCCCACTCACGAATTCCCAGCCATCTCCCACACGTCCTCCATTCAGGAAGCAATCCACGAAATTTCCTCGAAGCGCTTAGGTGCAACGGCAGTATTGGATGCGCAAGGAGAATTAGCCGGAATCATTACGGATGGCGACGTTCGCCGTACTTTGGAAAACTCGAAAGATTGGTCTGCGATAGTGTTAGCAGACATGATGAATACCACACCGAAGACGATTGAGGCGGAGGCATTTGCGACGGAGGCTTTAGCCATCATGCAAAGCAAAAATATCACACAACTGGTGGTGACGGCAAATAAAAAGGCCGTGGGATTTGTGCATCTCCACGACCTGTTGAAAGAGGGTATCGTCTAAAACTTAGCGCATACGGTTCGACGATTGCACCAGCATCTCGTCCTTGCGGATGAGGCGGTTCGCTATCATATTAGCCAGCAGGGAAACCACTAAGGCGTAGAATCCGTAGCCATATTTTCCCTGAATTTCCGGTTCAAACGTAGGCATCGCCTCCTTGAAAATCACCCAAAAAGCATAGCCCATCGCCCCCGCTAAAACCAGCGAGTTGATTAAGCCTAACATCATTTGACGCATGCGGTTTTTGAAAGAGAAGATCGTTACAAGCGTAATAACCGTCGATAAAGTCACTAAAAGGGCAATCGCGATATTGCTATGCGCCGCAACTTCTTTTCCGTTTTGGAATAATTGCCATTGGTTGGAGAAAAGCTCTGCTTTTTGGCCTGAAGTGCCTATTTTTTGCCAAATAGAAATGCCCGATGTCGCGATGGCATTGCCAATAATCGCTAAGGCTAAGAAAAGGGTTTGTGGTCTTTGAATCATAATGTTATAGAAATGAATAGGCGAAATTACGCATTTTCTGCAAAAAGCTTCGCCGCAACTTTTGCAGAAGATAAACAAAGCGGAATTCCTCCGCCCGGATGGACGCTGCCGCCTACCCAATACAAATTTTTGATCGCCTTGCGGTAATTCGGGTGGCGTAAAAACGCCGCGAATCGGTTGTTCGATGCATTTCCGTACAAGGCTCCACCAGCGGAAGAAGTTCTCGCCTCGATGCGTCTCGGGTCTAAATAATCCTCTGCCACGATGTGTTTCTCGACATCTACACCTAAATTTCTTGAAAGCTTCGTGATCACATTTTTTCTCATTCTTGCTACCAATGCATCCCAATCCTGTCCCTCGTTTGCCGGTACATTCATCAAGATAAACCAGTTTTCGCCACCTGCTGGCGCATCAGATTTTTCTACTTTCGAAGAGATATGTAGGTAAATGGTCGGGTCATCGTTGATGGTTTGGTCCTCGAAGATGGCCTTGAATTCGCCCTGGTAATCGTCCGAGAAGAAGATGTTGTGCACGCCTAATTCATTGAAACTACGGTCCATTCCCCAATAGAAGATGATGCCGGAGCTGGATTTGGGTTGGGTTAAGAGCTTTTTCGGTTGTGGTTCCTGTGCCAGCAGTTTCGTGTAACTCGGGCGAATGTCTGCGTTGCAGGCGATGTAATCAAAGGTGTAATTCCCTTTTTCAGTCTCTAATCCAGTCGCGGTATGATTTTCGGTGGATATGCGGTACACTTTCTCGTTGAAGTGAAAGTCCACACCTAGCTCTTCGGCGAGGCGGTGGAGTGCTCGAGGGATACTGATGATACCGCCTTTGGGGAAAAAGGCACCAATGTTATATTCTAAATGCGGAATGATTGATAAAGTCGCGGGCGTTTGGTAAGGATCCGAGCCGTTGTAGGTGGCGTAGCGGTCAAAAAGTTGGACCGTTTTCGGGTTAGTAAAACGCTTCGCGTGGGAGCGGTGCATCGTGTTAAAAAGACCTAGGCGCGGAATATTCAGGTAGCCTTTCAGGGCTTTCCGCCCTGTCCAAGTCGACAAAGAATGTAAGGAATTATCGAGAAATAGATCGCTGATAATATGGTAGTTTTCTCCGATTTCGCGTAAAAAACGGGCTACGTTCTCCTCCGATTCGCCCAGTTCCGAAGCAATCGCCGCGGCTGTTTCTGCAGGCGCTGCGTTCGTTTGCAAGCGTGTGCCATCTTCCCAAAAGTAACGGCAAATCTCCGGCAATCGCTCATAACTGAAATAATCGCGGGGATTTTTGCCTGCCAGCGTGAACAATTCGTCCACTAAATGCGGCATCGTGAAAAGGGAGGGGCCGGCGTCAAAACGAAATCCGTTCGTTTCGATTTGGGCTAATTTGCCTCCAGGATAGGAATTCGCTTCGAAAACGCTGACTTGGTGGCCCGCCACCGCGCTGCGAATGGCAAAGCCCAAACTACCCATTCCGGATCCGACAATTCCTATTTTTGACATAATTCAAAATTAAGTAAAAAAGAATAAAGCCCTAAATGTTTTTCTCTCCCTGCGCTTTTCCGTAATTTTGCCCGAATTTTAAAATTTTCTATGCTACGTACACATACAAATGGCGAATTGCGCATCGAACACGCGGGCACCGAGGTAACTCTTTGTGGCTGGGTTCAGCGTTCACGAGATAAAGGGGGAATGATTTGGGTGGATCTTCGGGATCGTTACGGAGTCACTCAATTGATGTTAGAGGAGGGGAAATCGTCTGCGGAGGCTTTGGCATTAGCGAGAGGATTAGGCCGTGAATTCGTCGTAGAAGCGAAAGGTGTTGTGGTAGAGCGTTTGTCCAAAAACGACAAAATGCCCACTGGCGATATCGAAATCAAAGTAACAGAATTGCGCGTATTGAATCCGGCGAAATTGCCTCCATTCTTGATCGAAGACGAGACCGATGGCGGCGATGACATTCGCATGAAATACCGTTATTTAGACTTGCGCCGTAACCCCATTCGCGAGAGTTTGCAATTGCGCCACCACGTGGGCCGCGAAGTGCGTAATTACTTAGATAAGCAAGATTTTATCGAGGTGGAAACACCCGTTTTAATTAAATCAACGCCAGAGGGTGCACGCGATTTCGTCGTACCTTCCCGCATGAATCCAGGCGAATTTTATGCCTTACCGCAATCTCCGCAAACCTTTAAGCAATTGTTGATGGTATCCGGTTTTGACCGTTACTACCAAATTGTGAAGTGTTTCCGTGACGAAGATTTGCGTGCGGATCGCCAGCCAGAATTTACTCAAATCGACTGCGAAATGTCGTTCGTGGAGCAAGAAGATATCCTGAATATGTTTGAGGGATTGATTCGTCATTTGTTCCAAAATGTAAAAGGCCTCGACATCGGCGAAGTGCCTCGCATGACCTACGCGGACGCGATGAAATACTACGGTTCAGACAAGCCGGACATTCGTTTCGATATGAAATTCGTGGAATTGAAAGGTGAGGGCGTAGATTTGACGTCTGGCAAAGATTTCCAAGTTTTCGATGCAGCGAATACTGTGGTAGGTATCTGCGTAAAAGGCGCAGCGGAATACACCCGCAAGCAAATCGATGAATTAACTGATTTCGTTCGTCGCCCACAAATTGGTGCGAAAGGCTTAATTTATGCACGCGTTCAAGCGGACGGTGTGGTGAAATCATCCGTAGATAAATTCTACTCCGAAGCAGATTTAGCGACTTGGGCTACGGCGTTTAACGCAGAGCCAGGCGACTTAATTTTAGTGCTTTCAGGAGACGGAGATAAAGTGCGCAAGCAATTGAACGAACTTCGTTTAGAGATGGGAACGCGAATGGGATTACGTGATCCGAATAACTATACCGTTCATTGGGTAGTGGATTTCCCACTATTAGAGTACGGTGAAGAAGAAGATCGCTGGTTTGCGATGCACCATCCGTTCACGAGCCCTAAGCCAGAGGATATTCCATTGATGTTAGCCGGAGAATTCGGTAAAGTACGCGCAAATGCCTACGATTTAGTCGTGAATGGCGTAGAAGTAGGAGGAGGTTCGATTCGTATCTTCCAAAAAGACCTGCAATCCAAAATGTTCGAAGTCCTTGGATTCACTCCAGAAGAGGCGCAAGCGCAATTCGGATTTTTATTAGATGCCTTTGAATATGGGGCGCCGCCGCACGGTGGTTTGGCCTTTGGTTTTGACCGTCTTTGCTCTTTATTCGGTGGAACGGATTCAATTCGTGATTATATCGCTTTCCCTAAGAACAATGCTGGGCGCGACGTGATGATCGATTCACCATCTCCACTAGCGCAAGCGCAGTTAGATGAATTGAAGATTAAGACGACGGTTTAGTCGATTAGATAGGATAAAAAAAGGGGGCCGCGCAGCGGCCCCCTTTTTTTATGCAAACTTGTAAATTTAAAAATCGTAATGAAAAACGGGACTTGTCCATTCGCCCGCGTTGATATTAATGACTTCCTTGATTTCGCCGTGGTGGATATCAAAAACCCAGCCATGTAGATGGGGGAATTTGCGTTTCTCCCAGGCCTTTTGGACGATGGTTGTTTTGGCCAAATTCTGAATCTGCTCCGCCACATTCAATTCAACTAAGCGATTAAATCGCTCCGTTTCATCCGCAATCTCATGCAAGTCCGTATAGTGTTTCTCGTATACCTCTTTGATGTTACGCAGCCACTTATTGATTAATCCAAAATCGTGGTTCGTCATCGCTGCCTTCACCCCGCCGCAGTTGTAGTGGCCGCAAACGATAATGTGTTTCACCTCTAGAACCTCCACGGCATACTGCAATACGGATAATAAATTGATGTCCGTATGCACCACCATATTCGCCACATTGCGGTGAACGAAAATGTCGCCCGGGTCTGCATGCGTGATTTCTTCCGCTGGAACTCGACTGTCTGCACAGCCAATCCAAAGGAATAAGGGATTTTGGTCTTTCGATAAATTATCAAAATACGTAGGGTCTAATTCTAGCCTTTCGCTAGCCCAAGCCTTATTACTTAAAAGTAATTTTTTATATTCTTTCATGTTTATTTCTTTTTAAGGTCGACTTCTATGCCGCGTTCCTGTGCTGTGCTGACAAACTCCTGAATCAATAAGTGGATGTCATGGTCCATAAAATGCACTTTAGTGGTATCGATAAATACTTCTGCACCTTCCGGTATTTTTCGTAATGCTTCTTTCAATTGCATTTTATGCAAGAACGTTACATCTTTCTGAAATTTAATTAAAATTTCATTCCCATTTTTGAATACGGTAAATACGGAGGAATAATTCGTGATAACCACAAAGATTAATCCCACTAAAGTTCCCACAAAAATTCCCCAAAGCAAATCGACTCCCACCACCACGGCTACCGTCACTAAAAAGGGAACCCATTGCTTCCAGCCCTCGGCAAATACTTTTTTAAACTCTTTCGGGTGGGCTAATTTGTATCCGGTGTATAATAAAATACTCGCTAAACACGCTAACGGAATCTTGTTCAAATAAAGGGGTAAAAGCACTACAGCCACGATTAATAAGACGCCATGGAAAAATCCTGACATGCGGCTTTTTCCTCCCGCATAGATATTCGTAGAGGAACGGACGATCACGGACGTAATGGGTAAGCCTCCAAGGAGTCCACTTACGACGTTTCCAGCTCCTTGCGCTAATAGTTCACGGTCTGGAGAGGAAATTCTTTTCAGAGGATCAAGTGAGTCAGTTGCCTCGAGCGATAATAGCGATTCTAAGGTAGCGACGATGGCCAAAGTCAAAGCAATGGAATAGACCTTCGGGTGGCTTAAGAAACTCCAATCAGGGGATATGATTCCCGCATAAATTTCACTACTGGATGCGAACACGGGAAGGTTTACCATGTGGTCTTTCGAATCGCCTAAAAACCAGTTTGGCGCATACAGGCCTAACAATTCATTAATTCCCACTCCTGCCAAAACCACAAATAAAGAAGCGGGCAGGGCATTCATCCAGGAGAATTTTTGGCCTAATTTTGTCCAAGAAAATAGAATGATAAGCCCTAATAGCGAAATAATAAGGGCCCCTATTTTGATGGAGGCGAGCGACTTTAAAATTTCGGTAAAGGTATTTTCGCCATCTTTTTGGTCAAATTCAAACTCTCCAATAAAGTCCAAATCATCTCCAATGGCATGAGGAATTTGTTTCAAGATGATCACAATTCCAATCGCCACCAGCATACCACGTATGACAGATGAGGGGAAAAATCCACCAATCTTCCCTAATTTCAATAGGCCTAAAGCGACCTGAATTAAGCCGGCAATGATGACGGCCACTAAAAAACCGGGAAATGAGCCTAAATCGGCAATAGCCGTGGCCACAATAATCGTTAAGCCAGCGGCCGGCCCACTAACCGATAGTTCTGATCCAGATAAGAGGGAAACGAGTGTTCCGCCTACGATACCAGCCACAAGGCCGGCTAATAAAGGAGCTCCTGAGGCTAGAGCGATGCCTAAACAGAGGGGTAATGCGACTAAAAAGACCGCGATTCCTGATTTCCAGTCCCCTTTAATGAAGGACTGAAGGTATGCTGATTGTTTCATATGTTTGTTTAATTAATGAGGTATTCGTCTAAATTAAACAGGGAAATCGGGCGGGGTTAAAGGGATATTGAAGTGCCCCGCTGAAAGATCGATTCGTAAGTCAGGTACGTTTTTTAGCTCAAAACGGTAGCCAAGGACATTCCAAGAGGTATGGCGAATAATAGCTGCGTCTTCCGTCGTATCCTCATCTTCTGAATCTTCTTCATCTGCGTCCATGGGAACACTCGGTAAAGGCTTGTGTTGGGAAATAGGTTCCTTTGTTTGAAAAATCACCTTCGATTGTGGGTCTCTTTCTTGTATTAATAAAGGTTCGGCGCTGTCAAATTTATCCTTCCCGAATCTCCACTCTTTTTTCAAGCGCCCACCACTCCCAAACTCATGGTATTCTCTCCAGCGGCCCACCTTTACACTATCGTCCAAGCGACCATCTTCTTTTAAACTGCCACTGGGATAGAAGGAAAAATAGGTGCCGCGGACTTTGCCATAAAGTCGTGGAATAACCTCTTTGATTTTCTTTTTCGACGCATCGTAATACGCGATATGCGATCCGGCAGTATAGCCTTTTTCGTAGTACACTTTGTTCTCTAATTCATTTTCTGGACCGTATGTTTCCCAGCGCCCGTCTTTCGCGCCCATAAAATAGAATCCTTCTTCGGTCAGTTTTTGATTGACATATTTCTTGAAGGGTCCGTGGCAAATTTGCACGTTTTTTGTGTCCTTTAAAGGGATGGATACCACGCGGGATTGGGAGGGGTCAAAGATGAAAACCTCTGTGATGTAGGGGCTCAGGGCCTCGTCTTCCACATATTTCACCACGTTCACTTCTTCCACTGTCATTCGAACGCCACTACCATAATTGCCCAGTTTGCGTTCGGTTTTTATGCCAGCGTATTCGTCTCGGGGTTGGAGTTTTTTTTTCGCGTTTTTGACGATTTTTTTACCTAAATCCTTGACGCCTAAACTTTCAATAAACGCTTTACTATCTTCTTTAAACTTCTTCGCTTCTGCCGCCTTGTTCTCTAATCCGGTTGAGAGGCGTCCGCTAAATAAACCTTTTTCGTGAACCGAGGTGTCTATGAGTGGCTTGTTTGTAGTCACAGCCCGATTCTGCGCTCGAACAGTTAAGTTCAAGCAAAGCAAAAAACAGATAAGAGTGACGCGCAAAAGCATAGAGCAGACCTAAAAATATTTCCCAAAACTACGAATTAAACTTATTACCTGACGGACTTTGTGTATTTTTGCAAGGATTTTTTGAGGCCTTATTTGATTCATTCATTGGAAAAACAAGCAAAAATATATGTAGCCGGGCACCGCGGAATGGTGGGTTCTGCTATTGTACGAAAATTACAGAAGGAAGGATACACGAATTTAGTGCTGAGAACCTCGGCAGAATTAGATTTACGAGATCAAGTGAAAGTAGCTGATTTTTTCGCTGCAGAAAAGCCTGATTATGTCTTTTTAGCTGCGGCTAAAGTAGGCGGAATCGTAGCAAATAATACCTACCGCGCGGATTTCTTGTACGAGAATTTGGCCATCCAAAACAACATCATTCACTCTTCTTTCGTACATAAAGTGAAGAAGTTGATGTTCTTAGGCTCCTCCTGTATTTACCCTAAATTAGCCCCTCAGCCTCTGAAAGAGTCTTATTTACTCAGTGGTTATTTAGAGGAAACGAATGAGCCTTATGCCATTGCCAAGATTGCGGGTATCAAAATGTGTGAGGCCTACCGCGCTCAATATGGCTGTGATTTCATCTCGGTAATGCCTACGAATCTGTATGGCCCGAACGATAATTACGATTTAGAAAATTCCCACGTTTTGCCGGCTATGATTCGCAAGTTTCAGGAGGCGAAAGAACGCGGAGATGCGTCGATGACGCTTTGGGGTACCGGTTCTCCCATGCGGGAATTCTTGCATGCGGACGATTTAGCGGAGGCCTGTGTTTATCTAATGGAGACCTACAGCGACTCAGAACTCGTGAATATCGGTACGGGAATCGACGTAACCATTAAAGAATTAGCGGAGACCGTGAAAGAAATAGTGGGCTTCACCGGCAGTATTCAGTGGGATACTTCACGTCCTGACGGAACGCCACGCAAATTAATGGATGTGTCGAAGTTACACTCGCTCGGCTGGAAACATAAAATAGCATTGAAAGAAGGGATCGCACTCGCGTACCAAGATTTCTTAACGAATGTCAGTATCAGAAAATAATGGAGGAGAAGGAATGGTTTAGTACTTGGTTTGATTCTCCGTATTACCATATTTTATACGCTAAACGAGACGAGCAGGAAGCGGCAGATTTCATTGCTTCTTTGTTACAAAAGCTTCATTTGGCTCCAGGCTCTCGTGTGCTGGACGCTGCCTGTGGAAAAGGACGTCACGCCATAACCCTTCAACAACTGGGTTTCTCTGTGGATGCGTTCGATTTATCCCCTGCTAATATCGAGGCTGCTCAAGCTTTTGAAAATAAAGATTTGCTCTTTTTTGTGCATGACCTGAGAGAGCCTTTGCCTTTAGCAAATCGCTACGATGCGATTTTTAATTTTTTTACGAGTTTTGGGTATTTTGATGATCAGCAAGACAATCAAAAGGCATTCAATACTTTCGCAGGGGGCTTAAAAGAAGACGGTTTGTTAGTCTTGGATTTCTTTAACCCTAGCTTTGTGTTAGCGAATTTAGTGCCAGCAGAAACGATAGAGAGGGCCGGTATTTCCTTTCAAATCAAGCGCTGGTCTGATGCAGGCTATTTATACAAATCCATCGATTTTAGCGATCAGGGTAAGGCATTTTCTTTCGTGGAGAAAGTCGAATTAGTGGCTAAAAATGATTTCATCTCGTATGCTGCTCAGGCAGGACTACGTTTAGTTGACTTGAAAGGCGATTATGCCCTTTCATCATTCGATGAAAAAGAGTCGCCTCGCATGATCTTCACCTGGGCTAAAAAATCGAATTAATTCTTCTGAAATTTAAGGCTCACCTGATTTTCTAAGTCTGGGAAATGTAAGATGTAATTGCCAGCCGGCAAAGCAGAGATATCCAGGCTTATTCTATTATCTCTACTCTCTACTCTACTATCTCTCAGCTCTTTTCCCTGCATATTACTGATGCGAACGCGGATGTTAGGAGCCTGAAAAGCACTAGGAATGCCAATATGCACTATTTCGGTTGCCGGATTGGGGAAAGCATAGAACGTAGCAAACGGATTATCTGTTGCAGACGCTAAAATGGTAATCCCATAACTAGCCGTGGCTAGACAACCATTCACATCCCTTAATTTTACTTTATAAATGCCATTCGCCGTCGGTTTAAAGGTCGTAGCCGTGGCTCCAGTGATGGCGATATCATTTAAATACCATTGAATATCTGTTCCTGCAGACGTAGTCAAAATTCCTTGATTGAAGGTGACTAAGGGTTCTAGTGGGTTAGTGGCTGTCACCGTAGAAGTAGGTGAGGTCACGGGACAAATCCCATTGAAGCTCGAATTCAACGTGTAGGAACCGGAGGAATTGACCTCTAGTTTATTCGTCGTTGCCCCGGCGATGGCCGACCCATTTTTAAACCATTGGTAGGTAGGTGTTCCGGATGCAGGTGTTCCCGTTAAGGTGATTTTATCCCCCGCGCATACGGTGGTGGCGCCTGTGGGGCTCACAGCAACGACTGGACTCTCGCCAGTAGTGACGCTTACTTGTACTCTAGGGCTTGGGCAAGCGTAGGATTTGAATTTCATCCCATACAAGTAATAGTAGCCAGATTGGATTTCGCCTCCATTAAAGAGTGCACTTGTAAGTTTTAAAACGCCCGGTATGGCGTACGGATAGCCGATGTTTGTAGGGGCATTTACGGTATCTGCGGCCGTGCGATTGCTGCGGAATATGGACGCGCCATTTGAGCAGACATGGGATAAAATGTAGGTGCCGGCCTTGGGGAAAGGGAGGTTTAAAATCACTTTTTGGCCAGGATCATTTTTGTCGTCGATTAATTGATTGTTTATCGTGGTGTTGTTTGCAGACGTCCGTGTCGCCGTTAAGTCTTTCGCCACGGAGGCGATTAATTCCCCTGTCTCTTTATCGAAAATGCCGAAAGTGACGGTTCCTGACGTCCCTATGTAGACAGTCGCAGATTCTAAAATAGTAGGCTGTGTTACCGTGAAGATGGGTTCTGGGCCAAAATTGGAGTAATAGCTTCCTCCTCCAAATTCCGCCTTCGTAGCAGGTCCCATTGTCGTATTTAAATTATCAAATGCTGCATAAAAAGTGCCCGTTGATGGAGTTTTCAGGGAAGCCCCCGCACCTAAAAGGGTGTTTCCATTATACCAAAGAGGACTGCCATTCGTCGCGGCTAAACTCAACTCAGACGCACCACTGCAAATCGTTCCCGTGACTACTGGCGCTGCAGGGCTTTCGATGGTTCCGCTGATGGTATACGTGTCGTTCAGGCTGTTTTGATCCCCTGTTAACGCCGTTTTCAATAGAAATGTATAGCTCAATCCTGCGATTAACTGGGCGCTCCCGCTCAGGCTCACATCCATTTCTCTGCCAGAAGCTAAGGTAGAAATAGTGCCAGAAGCGGTTCCCACTAGGGTAGATCCAGATTTGATTTCTAGCAAGACGGGAACATTTGTTTGGGTGAGGGAGCCTGCATTTTTTACTTTGGCCACAAAATTAGTCGCGCCTGCGCTTGCACAAAATCCAGCAGTTGTTTGAGCTACAGAGACAGCTGAAAAGTCTTTAGAGGCCTGTAAAATCTGTAAAGCGTAATCTTTTGTTTCACCCGAGGTGATGGAACCACACGAAAGGGCTGCCCCAGACCCGTTAGAAGCCACCCACCTTATGCGGTAGTAATTGTCCTGTTTTAAGGTGCTAGGAATGTGGATGGATGTTGCACCGGTCGACGAGCTATACAACTCTTCTCCCGCATCAGTAAAATCACCGTCTTGATTCCAGTCAGCGTAAAGGCTCGTATTTCTCGTTCCAGATCCTGCAAATTGGAAGGCAAGCGGCAAGCTAGCACCTAATTCTGCTGTGAAAGCAGGGCTAAGTCCGGTAGAATCCTTTGTTGTTCCTAAGGTGAATTTTTGAAAATCGGTGGTAATGGTGCTTGGGGCTAAGGTGCAATAGGCTGTTCCTCCTATTCCGGAGACAGCAATTCCAAAATTTTGAGTACTATTTTTTATGATCCCTTTGTGGCTCACGGTTAGGGTGAATGTTTGGCCAGGCAAGGGATTATTGACGATAATTTGCTCTACATTGTCTCGAATGTTGTCACCGGGGACAGCCAGCGCGTCTGGTGTACCTGGGTCTAAGATGAAAGGTAGATAGGTAGTGGAACCACTCGAGATTCGTATATCTAGGTCATTCACTAGGCGCGGGGTTCTGTCGTTTAAGGCAGAGGATGTGGTGCCTTCTGGGTCAGTCCAAGCAATGGTCGCCTTTAAAGGGCCATTTCCTGAACTAATAAGGGTATAGGTTTTCGTTTGACCTTGATTTAATTTTTCCTCTTTTAGTAAGTGCGTATTTCCCTCATTCTTGACGAGAGCAGCAGCCTTGTCCAGTTGGATAAGCCCATAACCTGTTTTGTAGTCAGGCCCTGCCACGTCCATGTCCATGGCGCTATGTATGGCGACCGCCTTGAGGGTGGAGGCCAGCATAAAGGTATTGCTATTTAGACGATTGTATAACTGCTGAATTAAATAAAGTGATCCTGCTGCTTGGGGAGAGGACATCGATGTGCCACTTTGGGTTGCGTAGGATTTATCGCTTGTGTTGGTGGTGGAAAATAAACTAGTCCCTACCGCCATCACGTCCGGTTTTACGCGCCCATCGTCCGTGGGACCCCAGCTAGTAAAGCTTGAAATGCTCACTTCAGAACCTTTCGTGGGAATCAGGGAAGAGAGCGTTGCGGCTCCTACGGTTAAAATATTTTTAGCGGTTCCTGAGGTCGAAATAATGTCAAATCCATCATTTTTTGCTCTTGCTTTGTTCGAAGAATCACTCGTGGAGCGTAATAAATAGTACTCTCCAGCTGCGGGACCATTTTGATTTCGGCTATTGCCTGCAGACTTGACAATCAGGTAGTTAGGGGCGTTGTAGGCGACGCGATCCCAGGTTTGGGTATTCGCATCGTATAAGCCAAATTTATAGTCTTCCTCCGTACTCACCGCATCATTTCCCCACCATTGCCATTTTTTCTTCGTCTCATCATAGACCCAGCCCGCTTGGTAACCATAGGAGTGATTACTGATTAAAAGAGAAGTGGATGCCGTGCTCATTTCGGAATTATCGTTTGAATAATCCCAAAATTTCAAATCCGCCTCATAAGCCATTCCTCTAGCGGATGGGCTGATTCCAGCTGCCACTAAAATGCCCGCTACGTGCGTAGCATGGTCGTTTGTACTCGTAATCGTTTGTGCGGCCGTTGCTCTGCCCCCAAACTCTTGGTGACTGGCTAGAACTCCGCCGCCATCCCACATGCCTAATTTCCCTTTTATCGAATCCGATTTTCCCGTCAGTCCTAGGTTTAAAGAAGCTCCTGGGTACAAGAGGTTAGTCTTCGTCATTTTGGCCGCCTGCGTATTCGATTCTGTCCTTAAGTACAATGCTTCCCCTATTTCTGAAAAACCTTGGAATTGTAGTGTCTTATTTTTACCCAAGTCCACTTGAAGTGGAATGCCTCTTTTTTTGGCCAAAGCCTGCGCCCCTCGGTAAATGGAATCTTGTTGCATTCCGAAACGTAAGGCACGTTCTTTTCGCAAAGCATCTTGTGCCCAAGTGGAAAAACTTAACAAGAAAAGAAGTACTAGTTTACCCTTCATATTTACCCTTCATAGAGCGTTCAATTTACGCAATTATTTAATCTCTACCTTAAACGTTTTTCGGTGGTAATTTGTTAAACCATTTTCGAGAATGGCTTTGCGATGTTGCAAGGTGGGATAACCCGCATTTCGCTCCCAACCATAGCCGGGATGCTCCTGAGCCATTTTTTCGAGTAATTCATCCCGATAGGTTTTGGCCAAAATAGAAGCCGCCGCAATCGAGAAATATTTCGAATCTCCTTTTACGATACAGGTATGTGGTGTTAAGGGGTAGCTATAAAAGCGATTCCCGTCGACCAATAAGTGCTCTGGACGATGCGTTAATTGATCCACCGCCAGATGCATCGCTAAAATACTCGCCTTTAAAATGTTGATTTCATCAATTTTCGCCGCATCTACCTCCGCAATGGCATAGTCAATGGCATATTCCCGCACTAAACGTTTTAATTCAGTGCGTTGTCGCAACGTCATCTGTTTCGAATCTGTCAGGAACGGATGGTGAAAATCCCGTGGTAAAATCACCGCCGCAGCTACGACCGGCCCCGCTAAGCAACCTCTCCCTGCTTCATCTAAGCCGGCCTCTAGCCCGAAAGGCGCATAAAAGGGGAGGAGCGCAGTCATATTACCGGTTAAATAATAAGCGTTTCCCTGTTCTACTTTCGTCAAAAGACCCCTGTGAATACGCTAAATGTCCAGAAACGAAGGTGTGTACTACTGATGCGGATAGGGTGTGTCCCTCTAGAGGAGACCAACCACATTGATATAGAATATTCTCTTTTGATACAGTCACTGGTTTGTTCAGATCCACGATTGCTAAATCCGCCCAATATCCTTCGCGGATATAACCCCGCTCTTCGATTTGAAAACAATCGGCCACCGCATGGGCTGTTTTTTCAGCAATGAGCTCGAGGCTGATGTGACCTTCTTTGGCTAAATCAATCATCAATAACAGGGGATGCTGGACTAAAGGCAAGCCTGATGGAGCCTTCCAAAAACCTTGCGATTTCTCCTCCCAGGTATGTGGTGCGTGATCCGTTGCAATAATATCTAATTCTCCAGTCACTAAAGCCTTCCGCAAAGCCGTCTTATGGCGGGCATCTTTAATGGCGGGATTGCATTTGATTTGATTTCCCAGCGTGTCGTATTGTGCCGCATCGAACCACAAGTGGTGCACGCAAACTTCTGCCGTAATTTTCTTGTCTTTCACGGCTTTCCCAGTCTCGAACAAGGCTAATTCTTCCTCTGTCGAGATATGTAAAATGTGCAAGCGCGTGTTATTTTTTTTCGCTAAATCCACCGCCATGGACGAAGAAAGATAGCAAGCCTCTTCATTTCGTACTAAAGGGTGGATGTAGGCAGGGGCGTCTTCTGGGTATTTTTCTTTGAAAAGTTCTGTGCGCGCGCGGACGGTCGGTTCATCTTCGCAGTGCGTTGCGATGAGCATTTCGCAGCTGGAGAATAGTTTTTCTAAGGTTTGGGTGTTATCCACAAGCATGTTGCCAGTGGACGACCCCATAAATATTTTGATCCCGCACACATCGCGCGGATTCGTTTTTAATACTTCTTCTAAGTTGTCGTTTCCGGCGCCCATAAAGAAGGAGTAGTTGGCCAAAGATCCAGCCGCCGCTATCGCGTATTTATCCGCTAATAATTCCTGGGTTAACGCATTGGGAACCGTGTTCGGCATCTCCATAAAACTCGTCACACCACCTGCCACAGCCGCCCGCGCCTCGCTGGCAATCGTCGCTTTGTGGGTTAAGCCGGGCTCTCTGAAATGTACTTGATCATCGATCATTCCGGGGAAAACGTGTTTCCCTGAAAGGTCTACTACGACATCTCCAGGAGCAGGGTTAATATCTGCCGCTATTTTTGCGATTCTACCATTTTCGATGCGTAAATCAGAAGCAATAATTTGCCCCTCGTTAACAATTTGAGCGTTTTTTAAGACGTAATTAGTCATTTAGATCAGTGATTTTAAATTCAGTTCGGCGGTTTTCTTGGTGCGCTTCCTCGCTACAATCGACGCCATCAGAGCAGCCGTTGATGAGTTGCGTTTCGCCATAGCCTTTGGCCTTGATGCGCGACGCCTCGATTCCGTGCTCGATGATATATTTTACAGCTGATTCAGCTCTTCTTTGGGATAATTTTAAGTTATAACCCGCACTGGCGCGGGCATCCGTATGCGACCCTAATTCGATCGAAATAGCTGGATTATCCTTTAAAACCTGGACGATTTTGTCTAATTCGGCCGCTGCATCCGGGCGAATATTGGACTTATCTAAATCATAATAGATCGGATTTACGTCAAATAAGGCGCCTAACTCTTCTCCCACTTCAGCAAGTCCCAGCGTAATTTTATGGTCAAAAGTAGTGTCCGTTAATTCTTTCTTCAATAATTGCTTCGGAATTTCGCGGCCATCCATCAAGAATTCACTGCGCTTGGTCAAGTACTTCTCTTTGCTGGCGTTGAAACTGATTTGGTCCGCCGGATTTAAGTCGATGATGTCAAGGTAACCTTCGGCATTACTAAACATAACCGGCTGAATTTCTCCATTAAGCTTAATGCCCACTTTCGCTTTTGCGATCGGTTTATTACGCGCATTGACAATCTGCGTTCTTAAGTGATATAAGGCTACTTTTGCAGCTTCTCCGCTCTCCGAAATCATGATTTCATTGGACCACCAGCGATCCTCTGATCCAGTGGATTCGAAATAATAGATATCGTCATCGCCTTTGCCACCCACCCGGTTCGAGCTAAAATAACCCTGTGTGGAATCTGCTAAAAACAACCCAAAATCATCCCCCACCGAGTTAATCGGAACGCCTAAATGTTCGATTTGAATTTCATCTCCACTGCGACTCGCCACAAAAAGGTCTAAGCCCCCTAAACTCGGATGCCCATCCGAAGAGAAGTATAATTTTCCGTCCTCAGAAACATACGGGAATAGTTCATTGCCACGCGTATTAATGGTGGAGCCTAAATTAATGGGTCTTCCAAAACGCCCCGAATTATCCATGGGCGCCCGGTACAAATCCAATCCGCCTTTCCCGCCTCTTCGATTTGAGCTAAAATAAAGCGTTTTCCCATCTCTAGAAAAGGCCGGACTCCCATCCCAACCTATCGAATCCGAAATCGCTAAACGTTCTGGGGTAGACCAGTTGCCGTCTCTTTTGGTTGAAATATACAAATCCACATCCGGCGAAGGATCCTTGCTTTTGCCTGAATTTCCGCGCGCAAAAACCATCGTATTCCCATCCTTCGAAAAGGCTGGCGTCCCTTCATTCGCATTCGCATCTAACAGGTTCGCGCTAAATAATTCTAATTTTTCAATCTCTCCCGGGCTTTTCAATCGCGCCTTGTACAAGCCTAAAAAAGGCAAACCATTATTTTTATAGATCAAGGGCTTCTTCGAACTCGTTAATATCAGCTCGTCGCCTATTTTGATAGGGCCAAATTCCGCTTGATTCGTGTTTCCCACCAATCCATGGATCTTCACCGGACTCGGCTTTTTACTGTATTCCTCTACTGCGGGTAAATTATCTAACTCGATTTCGGCTTTCACCACCAGCTCACGCGAAGGTTTAGAATCGATAAATTCTTTCAGGTATTTGCGCGCATCCGCATATTTTCCGTTCGCTTTTGCGGCGTAGGCGAGGTGTAGATTGATGTTTTTGTCGTCGTAGCCCTTTTCTTTGGCAATCAAATAATACGGCGTTGCATACTGAATGCGGTTCGAAAGGCGGTAGGATTCCGCCACGAAGTAGTTCGTTTCTTTTGCTCTGTAGTAGCGTTGGGCCAAAGGCTTTACCTCCCGAATCGTCCACTCATATTCCCCCACTTCGAAATTTTGCTTCGCCTTTTTGAACAATCTGGCATCATAATTGCAGCCGCTTAACACGCCTGTAATAACGATCAAAAAGAGGTAAATGCTTGAATTAAATGGCTTTACGAATTTCATAGTGGACTAATGTAACGTAAAAATAAATACAAACCGGATTATTTTCTGTACCTTTGCCTAAATTTCGACAATCGAAGCCAAGATGACAAACGTTCGTCCTCTTTTATTCCAGCAGTGATGTTGTACCATTATGAGAAAAAGAATTTCAAACGACGATAACCGTCGTGACAGCCGACCAACAGAAGGTCGTGCATCCACAGGAAGATCTGGAAGCAGATCAGATAGCCCTCGCGAGTTTAGAGGCCCACGCAATGACTCAGGAGCTCCACGCAACGATTCAGGTGCCCCACGTGCACCACGTTCAGAATCATCCAATCGTTTTTCAGGAGATCGCAAGCCATTCAATAGAGAAGGTGGCGAACGCAAACCGTTCAATCGCGATAACCGCGAAGGTGGCGAGCGTCGTTCATTCGGAGATCGTAAACCGTTTGATGGCGAAAGAAAACCATACCAAGGTGGTGGCGAGCGCAAGCCTTATCAAGGCGGTGAACGCAAACCGTTCAATCGTGATAACCGTGAAGGTGGCGGAGAGCGCCGTTCATTCGGGGATCGTAAGCCGTTTGATGGAGAAAGAAAACCATACCAAGGTGGTGGCGAACGCAAGCCTTATCAAGGCGGTGAACGCAAACCATTTGGCAGAACTGAAAATCCAACACGTTCACCCTATAAAGGAGATAATCGCTGGGATCGCAATGCGGCCCCTAAGGTAGAAGGTTCGGAAGAATCGACGAAACCACTTGATGAGAATCCAACAGCACGCATCGAGCGTCGCTACGAGGAGCGTACAGAACGTTTTGCAGACCGGGAAGAGCGTCCAGAAGGTGCTCGCAATCCGCGTTATTCAGATCGCGAGACCTTTAAAAGTCGTTCACGTTTTGATGCAGGTCCTGCCTACGAACCACAATACAAATTAGATCGCTACAAGGAGCGCGCTCCGGCAAAGATCCAGAAGAAAATCGCTCAAACCGATCGTCGCTCTGACGAAATTCGCTTGAATCGCTACATTGCAAACGCGGGAATTTGTTCTCGTCGTGATGCGGATAAGTTAATCGAAGCAGGTGAGATTAAAGTAAACAACAAGGTAATCACCGAAATGGGGTACCAAGTGATGCCTACGGATATCGTAAAATACGGTAACCGTAAGTTGAACCGCGAAAAACCAGTCTACTTATTATTAAATAAGCCCAAAGACTTCTTAACAACGACCGAAGACCCTAACGATCGCAAGACCGTGATGGAATTAGTGAAGAATGCGACAGAATCGCGCATTTATCCGGTAGGACGTTTGGATAGAAACACGACTGGTTTGTTGTTGATTACGAATGATGGCGAATTAGCGGATAAATTGACGCACCCATCGAACGAAATCGAGAAGATTTACCAAGCGGAATTAGACAAGCCATTGACAGACGAAGATTTCGAGAAAATCAAAGAGGGTTTAACCTTGGAGGATGGCGAAATTAAAGTAGATGATTTGGCCAAAGTAACTCCAGACGGTTATGTGATCGGAGTGAAAATTCACTCAGGCAAAAACCGCATTGTTCGTCGTATTTTCGAACACTTAGGTTACGAAGTGACTAAACTAGACCGTACGACTTTTGCCGGCTTAACGAAGAAAGACCTTCCACGCGGAAGCTGGAGATTCTTGACGGAAAGAGAATTAGTTAAGTTGAAGTACTTACTTTAGTCGAAGCTTTGCTTCGACTAAAAGTAGCCAGTACCCAGTATCTAGTAAGTCAGTCACTGTTTACTGATTACTGGCAACTGACTACTAACAAAAAAGCCTGCTGATTTCAGCAGGCTTTTTTGTTCTAGATATTCATCAACGATTCTCTTCGTCTCATCTTTCCAGCTGGAATACCAAACATCATCTTGAAACGACGGCAGAAATACGCCGTGTCTTTGTAACCCACTTCGGAGCCGATGGCGCGGATGGACTTCTTCGTCGTGCGAAGTAAACCTACTGCCGCTTCCATACGTTGGTACTCGATATAATCTTGTGGGTTGATACCCGTTAACATCTTGAAATACTGACCTACGTAGTCTTCAGAAACGTTAGCGACGTTTGCCAAAACCTTATTGGATAAATCACCACCCAAATGATCCTTGATGTAGGCGAAGATATCGATTAAGCGGGGGTCTTTAAAGTAAGTCGAGTTAGTCGCTAATTGCTCTACGAATAAACGGTTCTCAATGATGTAGCGAATGACTTCGATAACGATCTCTTCCGTTTTGATCTTAATGATACGTCCTTTACCGATCGCGTCAGAAAGATCCTCTTCTAAGATCTCGCGGATGGTTGCCGCTAACTTATCGTCCCGTTTGATTAAGAACGGAGGAATGTCTAAAGAGGTGAAGAAGTTTACTGAATCGAACACTTTCGCTTCGAAGGCTACCATGCCGAACGAGTTCGGCTGGGTTCCGATGAGAGAAGCGTCGGTGTTTTGGTCAAAGTACAATTCCCGATGCGTCATAAACTCTTCGTTGTTGACCGCTTTCGGTTTTTCTGCGTTTCCGTAGGTTACGCTGATCATTTTACCCCCTGGGATGAAAAGCATATCGCCTTCCTCCACCGGAGTCTCCTCCTCGCCAAAAGAAACCTCCCCTTTGTACAATATCAAGAGTGAATTTTCTACGTCGTAGAAATTCTTGATACGAATCGGTTGTAATATTCTAATGTTTCTCGCTTTGATGAATTTAACACCTAAGGACTCGATGATCTTGTTATAATCTTCCATAATTTATCACCAAACGGAGTATTTAATACGATTTTTCTACTAAACTTGGACAAAACTAATAAATCAGATAATAATTCCAAATTATTTTGTCGATTAATTTGCCCAATTTGGTCTATTTTTTTTCAGCGATTTTATTGTAATATATTAATAAGAGAGGGATTTTTTGATTTAGGTAATTCTACGCTCCTGCTTTGGCCTATTTTATAATTATTTCGTGGAAATTGTAAAATTCATTTTTTTTAAAACATTAGGGCATTTTTTATGTAAATTTGTGTTTTACTATCACAAAATCAGATGGGCTTATTTAATTTTCTTTCGAAGGATATTGCCATGGACTTAGGTACGGCAAACACCTTGATTATTCACAAAGATCAGGTCGTAGTAGACGAACCTTCGATTATCGCTTTAGATCGCAATACGAATAAGGTGTTAGCGGTGGGTCGCCAGGCGATGATGATGCACGAAAAAACGAATGACAATATTAAAACCATCCGTCCCCTAAAAGATGGGGTGATTGCTGACTTTACCGCGGCTGAATTAATGATGCGTGGTTTAATCAAAATGATGGACAAAGGAAATTCCTTCTTTTCTCCCGCCCTACGCATGGTGATTTGTATCCCTTCAGGTATTACTGAGGTGGAGAAAAGAGCCGTAAAAGACTCCGCAGAACACGCTGGAGCACGTGAAGTGTATATGGTACACGAACCGATTGCTGCGGCGATTGGTATCGGAATAGATATTGAACAACCGAATGGATCCTTAGTAGTGGATATCGGAGGTGGTACCACGGAGGTGGCGATTATTTCCTTGAGCGGAATCGTGGTTGAAAACTCGATTCGTGTTGCAGGGGATGAGTTTACTCGTGATATTAAAGATTATTTGTTACGTGAGCACAAGCTGGTTATCGGTGAGCGTTCAGCGGAGCAAATCAAAATTCAAGTAGGTTCTGCGTTGCCGGAATTGGAAAATCCACCAGCGGATTTTGAGATTCGTGGTCGTGATCAAATGACCGGTATTCCTAAAGAAATCTTGATCAATTATTCAGAAATCGCTTATGCTTTAGATAGCTCGATTACGAAAATTGAGGTGGCGATTATGGAGACTTTACAAAGAGCTCCAGCGGAATTATCTGGTGATATCTTCCACAACGGTATTCACTTAGCTGGTGGTGGTGCGATGTTGCACGGATTAGATAAGCGTATTGAGAAGAAGACTCAGTTAAAAGTACACGTGGCGGACGATCCGTTGAAAGCGGTAATCCGTGGTACAGGAGAAATCTTGAAAAACTTAGAGAAATACCGTCCGGTATTGATTACCTAGTAGGGGATGAATCAACTGTTTGAGTTCTTATTGCGTCAGCGAAACCTGTTATTGTTTGTTCTGCTGCAGTTGATCAGTCTTTGGTCTGTGTTTACGTACAATAATTACCAACATACCCTCTATTTTAACACCACGAATGCCTGGGCGGCGTCTATTTTGTCCACGCGTCAAGAAGTGGCATCCTACCATCAATTACGGGAGATTAACGGCGAATTAGCGTTAGAGAATCAAAAGCTGCATCAGCAAGTATTTCAATTGCAGGCGCAGGTTCAACAGAAAGCGGATTTGCCGGTATTTTTCAGCAAGGCATCCCTTGATCGTTACAAGCCCATCGCTTGCAAAGTAATTGATCAGAGTACGAGGAATTCGCAAAATTATTTAACGATTGAAAAAGGCTATTTAGATGGTATCAAACCAGGTATGGCCGTTATTTCTTCCACGGGAGTGGTAGGGAAAGTCATCTCTTGTCAAGCAAATTTGTCCTTAATCGTTTCTGTTTTGCATACGAGTAATACGGTTTCTGCCAAAATCAAATCTTCTGGCGAGCTTGGTTACATCAAATGGCCTGGTTATCAGCCTGAAGTGGCGGAGTTGATGGATGTTTCGAAATACAAAAAAGTAGTAAAAGGAGATACCATCGTTACGTCTGATTACAATGCGGTGTATCCGCCTAATGTTCCCATTGGTATTGTAGCAAAGGTAGGATTGCAAGACGATGGAACCTTTCACGACATTAAAGTGATGCTATTGACGCACTTCTCAACGCTTCGTTATGTATATGTAATCGAAAACAAGTTTGCGGGTCAACAGTCTAAATTAGAACAGGCAAAACCTAAAATCGACTAAGATGAACGCTACTTTTCAATACAAATGGTGGATTGCAGTCTTTTTGACGATCGTCGTGCAACTTTTGTTTTTGCGCGATTTGGCCCTGTTTTATTACGGGTTTTGCTTCATTTATTTGTGGGCCATCATTAAAGCGCCCATCGAAACTCCGCCTTCTTACTTGATTGTAGGAGCTTTTGCACTGGGGTGGTTGTTAGATACTTTTTATAATACCCATGGGATGCATGCGTTCGCAACTGTTTTAATTGCTTGGCTACGTCCTACTTTTTTCAATATCTTGACGCCTGCGAACGGATACGATGAGCGTTCATCGATCAGTCTGGCGGAGATGAAGTGGATGTGGTTTTTCCCTTATTTGGGATTGATGCTCATCACGCATCACCTGGTGCTATTTTTACTGGAGGCGAGTGATTGGAGTCTCTTTGGCCTGAGTCTATGGAAAGCCTTTCTTAGCACCCTTTTAGGGATCGCCGTTTTTTCTTTGTTAGAATTGTTTAACCAAGGGAAATAAGTCTTTTTGTCACCTTTTCTTTTTGGCGTTTAAATTGTAAGCATAGCGGTATCTTATAGATAAACCGCCATGAGTACAGAAACGAGTTCAGCCGTTGCGCTGACTGAATCGCAAGCCAGAGCACTCTTCGAGAAGGAGTTTGTGCCGCATATGGATGCGATGTATAATTTTGCCCTTCGACTGACGAATGACGAGGACGATGCACACGATTTAGTGCAGGACACCTGTATGCGTGCTTTTCGATTTATCGGTTCTTTTGAGCCTGGTACGTATGCCAAAGCCTGGTTATTCCGCATTCTCAAGAATAATTTCATCAACGATTACCGCAAGAAATCCCGTGGCCCGTCCAAGGTAGAATTCGAATGGGTGGAGCAATCCTTTGCCGGAGACGACGATCCAGAACCAGCTTTTCAAGCTGATTTGCAGGCGGAAACGGTGAATGAGATGCTGGGGGATGAAATTACCTCCGCGATTCAAGCTTTGCCGGTTGATTTTAGAATGATTATCATTCTATGTGATTTAGAGGAGTTTAGCTACGAAGAGATGGCTAAAATTTTGAACATCCCAATCGGAACCGTGCGTTCACGACTTCACCGTGCGCGAACCTTATTGAAAGAAACCTTGGCTTCTTATGCCGCTAAGAAAGGCTATAAAACTGACATGTTGTCAGCCTAGCCCGGAACTTTTTTTTTGCCATCGATGTTAAAAAAATTATGAAGACGCATTGTTCCCATCAACCCGATTGCCTGCATTTGATCCAGCGCATCCTAGATAAGGAGGCGACAGCGGAGGAGGAAGCCCGTTTTTTAGCTAATAAAGACCAATGTTTGCCTTGTCAGGAGGGACATGAACTAGAAGTAGCACTTCGGAAAGCCTTAAAATCGAAATGCACCTCTACTTGCCCGTCCACTTTACTCGAAAGCATTCGTTTAAAAATATCGTCGATTGTACTCCTTATATTGCTCTTAATTCCCTTATTTTGTTGGTTCATTTAATCATCGAAATTTTTGGAAGGCAAACTCATCATATTTTCGGCCCCATCGGGCTCTGGTAAAACCACCATCGTTAAAGAATTATTGGCGCGCAATGCAAATTTGGGCTTCTCGATCTCAGCTTGTACCCGCGATAAGCGAGGCCGCCATGAGGAGCACGGGAAAGATTATTACTTTTTAACGCCAGATGATTTTCGGGCTAGAATCGCAAATGATGAATTCGTAGAATGGGAGGAAGTGTATGCTGGGGCCTATTATGGAACCTTGAAGTCGGAGATTGAGCGGATTTGGGCTTCTGGGAAACATGTGATTTTTGACGTGGATGTGCGCGGAGGTTTGGCCTTAAAGAAGTATTATGGGGATCGCGCCCTTGCGGTTTTTGTCAAAGTCCCTACGTTGGAAATTCTCGAGGAGCGTTTGCGTTCACGGGGTACGGAAGATGAGGAGGCTTTGTCTAAGCGTATTTTCAAGATGAAATTTGAATGGTCTTTCCAGGAACAATTTGATGTGATTTTAGTAAATGATAAGCTCGAAGATGCAGTGGCGGAAGCACAAGCCTTGTTTGATAAATTAACGAAATAATGAAGGTAGGCCTGTTTTTTGGTTCGTTTAACCCGATACATCAGGGTCATTTGATCATTGCGCAGGCGGTGTTGAATCAAACGGAGGTAGACCAAATCTGGTTCGTCGTTTCTCCTCAAAATCCCCACAAGAAAAGTAAATCTTTATTGCATGAATTTGATCGTTTGGATCTCGTAGATCGGGCTATCGCAGATAATTATTCGTTTAAATCATCGGATATCGAGTTTAATTTACCTCGACCTTCTTATACGATTGATACACTCGTGCATTTAGCAGAGCGTCATCCGGAAACGGAGTTCAAGTTAATCATAGGTGGAGATAATTTAGAGCAGTTCAAGAGTTGGAAAAACTATAACCAACTACTTGATTATTATGGCCTCTACGTGTATCCGCGGGGCGAAGAACCGGTATCGGATTTATGGGCACATAAGAACGTTCAACGCATTGAAGCACCTATTTTGCACATTTCAGCCACCTATATTCGGGCCTGTATCCAACAAGGTCAGTCGATCAAATATCTAGTTCCTGATGAAGTGGAGGCCTTAATCTCCTCCAAAAAATTCTACCTTTAGGCCTTTCCGCCTAATCGATGATCTCCTATTTTTCTCGTTTTCCTTTTGTCCGAATTTTGCTGTTTTGGATCCTAGGTATTCTGCTTTCGGGATTTGCTTATTGGCCTATGTTGGGTTGTTTGGGCTTTCTGATTCCAGGGAGAGTTTTCAGAAGTGTCGGCATATCTTCTTTGATTGTTGTTTTTGCGATGGCCTGGACTGCTTACTTGATGCCCGTTTTGCCAGTGCTACCGCGCGATGGATTTGTGGTTCGAGTAGAGGGATCTGTAGAGGAGAAGCCGAAATCTTGGTCTGTCTTAGCACGATGTATGGGCTCACGAGATTCCGCGCAGGTATGGTCTTCTTCCTCTGGATTATACAGGCTTTATCTCGCTAAAACATTGCCCAAACCCCAGGCTGCCGATGTGTTTGCCGTGCGTCAAGCCGTCAAGCCCTTCCCATTGCCTCTTTTTCCTTTTGAAAAAAATTGGGGTGCCTATTTTTTCCAAAAGGGAATAGGCGGATCTGCCTTTGTTTCGCTCGATCGAATTCGGCTCATTGAAAAAGGAGGTGTAGAGCGAACTTTTTTTGAAAAGGCTCAGGCGCATTTTGTGGGCTTACTTGAACGGGCTTTCGAGCCGGGGCGAGATCGTGATGTGGCCGAGGCGATGCTTTTAGGGGTGAAGACGAAGATTGATTTTGAAACCTTGTCTGCTTACTCGGCTTTAGGAGCTATTCACATTTTGTCTGTTTCGGGTCTTCATGTCGGGCTATTGTATATGGGATTAAGCCTTATATTGGGTTTTTTACTTAAACGTCGGCCAGCTGGGCCCTATGTTTTTTTCGGATTGATGATGGCCTTGCTATGGTGCTATGCCGGGATTAGCGGTTTTTCTTTGCCGGTGCTGAGGTCCGCCTGGATGTTTTCGGTGATACTGTTTGCTAAAACTTTTCTTCATAGACAGCAGAGCTTGAATACCTTGGCTTTTAGCGCCTTCGTCTTGTTGTTTCTGCATCCGGCGTCCTTATTTGATGCGGGGTTTCAGTTATCTTATTTGGCCGTTTGGGGATTAATTGTGTTTCAACAGCGCTGGGCATCTGTTTTTCAGTTCAGAGGGTGGCTTCGTTGGCCGTTGACCCAAATTTGGGAATTAACCTGTGTCGCCTTAGCAGCTCAAGTACTCACTTGGCCCTTGATCGTCTATTATTTTCATCAATTGCCACATCCACTTTCGTTCTTTCTATTGAATCCTTTTTTGATTTTATTCTCCTCCATCGCCTTGTTTTTAGGTTTTTTACTGTTAGCGATTGGCTCCTTTTTGCCCGAATGGGCTTTTCAACCGTTGGCTTATTTATTGAATACAAGCTTTCAACTGCTGCATGGTCTGATGTTTAGCTGGGTGGAACGCGTCACCTCGGTAATCCCCTTTTTGCAGATTACGATACTTGAAATGTCTATTTATTTCTTTGCGATTGCCTTACTGGTTTGGGCACCGCGTCAATGGAAAATGGGGGCATGCCTCTTGTTATTGTTTTGGCAAAGTCCGGAAACAAAACCTCAGGCCTATTTGAGTGCTTTTAAAGGAGAAGCCGTTTGGGTGGAGAATGAAGGGGAGAAATCAATCGCTTCATTGCCTGCGAGTGCGGATCCGGCTTGGATTCAGGCGCACCTTAGTCCCATGTGGGCGAATTGTGGGGTGAAGGATACGCTGACGCGTAGGTGGCCTGTGAAGGGTAATTTACAATGGAAATACCGAAGTGAAACGTATGCTTATGTGCGCATCCCCACGGAAGCTCGGGGGCAGCAACATTTGATTTTAGGGAAAGACGTAAAATACCGCGATAAAGAATGGCTGAAAAGCTGGCAGGAGGCCACGTGGTATTTTCTGAAGCGACCATCGGCCTATTGGATGGGGGAACTGAAGCCTTACTTGCCTTCGCGGTATTATTTTTTAGATGAGCAACCGCGATTAGACCATAAAAAAAGGCTGCCGGTGAGGGCAGCCTTTTCAGGATTAGCTTGGCTTCTTTTCGTTACGCTTACGCTCACTTGGATCTAACCAAATTTTACGCATACGTAAAGACTTAGGAGTGATTTCTAAGTATTCATCCTTTTGGATAAATTCCATACACTCTTCTAATGAGAAGTTTAATTTAGGAGCAATTTTGGTATTCGAATCCGTACCTGACGCACGCATATTCGTTAATTGCTTCGCAGCTTGAAGGTTCACTTCGATGTCGTTTTGGCGATTGTGCTCACCTACTACCATCCCTGTGTATACTTCTTCACCTGGATCGATGAAGAACACCCCTCTATCTTGTAATTTATCAATCGCGTAAGGAATCGCAGGACCTGTGTTCATTGAGATCAATGATCCGTTGATACGGCCAGGAATCGCTCCTTTGAATGGTTCGTAAGCGATGAAACGGTGAGCCATAATTGCCTCTCCGAAAGTTGCAGTCAATACTTTAGAACGTAAACCAATCAAACCACGAGATGGAATGTTGAATTCTAAGTGTTGTAAGTCACCTTTAGGTTCCATAATCAACAACTCCCCTTTACCTTGAGTCGCTAATTCGATTACTTTACCTGCTACTTCTGCTGGAACGTCTACTACTAATGATTCTACTGGTTCTAAACGCTCGCCGTTCTCACCTTCCTTGAAAATAACCTGAGGCTGACCTACTTGTAATTCATAACCTTCACGACGCATCGTTTCGATCAATACAGACAAGTGAAGAATACCACGACCGAATACTAAGAATTTATCTTCACTTTCCGTTGTAACTACTTTCAAGGCTAAGTTTTTCTCTGTCTCTTTGAAAAGACGATCACGTAAGTGACGAGACGTAACTAATTTACCTTCTTTTCCAAAGAATGGGGAGTTGTTAATCGTGAACAACATATTCATCGTAGGCTCATCAATCGCGATACGCGCTAATGCCTCTGGATTTTCTGCATCTGCAATCGTGTCACCGATTTCGAAATCTTCGATACCTGTCACCGCACAAATCTCACCACACTCTACTTTCTCTACTTTTACTTTTCCTAGACCTTCGAAAACTTGAAGTTCTTTGATACGCATTTTCTTCGTTGTACCATCCGCTTTGCAAAGAGAGATTTGCATCCCTTCTGTCAACGTACCACGCTCTAAACGTCCGATCGCGATACGACCTACGAAAGAAGAGTAATCTAATGACGTAATCTGCATTTGAGGAGTACCTTCTTGTACTTTAGAAGCTGGAATGTGCTCGATGATCGCATCTAACAAGGGAATGATGTTATCTGTAGGTGTTTTCCAATCAGTACTCATCCATCCTTGCTTAGATGAACCATAGATACAAGGGAAGTCTAATTGATCTTCTGTTGCTTCTAAGTTAAACATCAAGTCGAAAACACTTTCGTGTACTTCGTCTGGACGACAGTTCTCTTTATCTACTTTGTTTACAATAACGATAGGCTTTAATCCTAACGCAATCGCTTTTGAAAGTACGAAACGTGTTTGAGGCATCGGGCCTTCAAAAGCATCCACTAACAAGATAACGCCATCAGCCATACGTAGAACGCGTTCTACCTCACCGCCAAAGTCGGCGTGACCAGGTGTATCGATAATGTTGATTTTTACTCCGTTGTAACGAACAGATACGTTTTTAGACGTAATTGTAATTCCTCTTTCTCTCTCTAAGTCGTTATTATCAAGGATCAAATCTCCAAATTCTTGATTTTCTCTAAAAATCTTGGATGCATGAATGATTTTGTCAACTAGGGTCGTTTTACCGTGGTCAACGTGGGCAATAATGGCAATGTTGCGAATGCTTTGCATAAAAATGTATTCGTTGAATGAAACGAAATTCCTTTAATTGGGAAATTCAAGGTGCAAAGGTAGGGATTATTTCTTTGAAAAGTACTATTAACGCTTTAAGAAACAAGCGCTTTCGGATTATTTTTCGCCACTTGCGTGGAGACGTTCGCTTGGATTTTTGCTAAAATGCCGTTTGCGTCGATTCCGCATAGGGCGTACAATTCTTTTTGCTCTCCGTGCTCGACGATTTCATCTGCAATTCCAAGGCGAATAAGTTGTGAAGTGTAGTGGTTATCTACCATAAATTCCGCAATCGCAGATCCGAATCCACCTTGAATCGCTGCGTCTTCTACCGTGATCACCTTCTTGAATTGTGTAAATACACGGTGCAATAATTCCTCGTCTAATGGCTTCACAAAACGCATATCGAATAAGGCTGGTTTCAGTCCCTGTTCACGCGCCATTTTGCAAGCTGCTATCGCTTCATTACCGATGTGTCCAATAGATAAAATCGCGATTTCTTCGCCCTCTACCAATTGAACTCCTTTTCCAATTTCGATTTCTTCAAAGTTCGTTCTCCACGCCGGCATCACACCCTCACCACGCGGATAGCGAATAGTCATCGCTTTTTCGTGGTTTTTGAAAGATTCTAAAGACGCCGTGTACATGATGTTTCGCAGTTCTTGTTCATTGCGAGGAGCGGCTACAATCATGTTTGGCACACATCGCATGAAGGCTAAATCTAGTAATCCATGGTGTGTAGGGCCATCCGCTCCGGCTAAACCAGCGCGGTCTAAACAGAAAATGACGGGTAATTTTTGTAAGCAGACATCGTGGACGACTTGGTCATAACCGCGTTGCATGAACGAGCTATAGATATTACAGAAAACGGTTAATCCCTGTGTCGCTAATCCCGCAGAGAATGTGACCGCATGTTGTTCCGCGATTCCTACGTCAAAAGCGCGATCTGGCATCGCCCGCATCATGATATTCAAGGAAGATCCTGACGGCATCGCTGGGGTGATACCCATGATTTTGGGATTCTTCTCCGCTAATTCTAAAAGGGTATGGCCAAAAACCTCCTGGTATTTAGGGGGCTGAGGGTCATCGTAGGTCTTTTTGTGGATTTCTCCGGTCGTCTTATCGAATTTACCGGGAGCATGCCACAAGGTTTGATCCTTCTCTGCCAGTGAGTATCCTTTGCCTTTAGTCGTAATGCAATGCAATATTTTAGGGCCAGGAATATCTTTTAAGTCGTTTAGAACCGTTGTTAAATTATCGATATCGTGACCGTCGATAGGGCCAAAATACCGCAAATTCAAGGATTCAAACAGGTTGCTTTGGTTTAATAAGGTCGCTTTTAGTCCATTCTCGATTTTAGAAACGATTTCTTGAGCCGTTTTGCCGAATTTGGACATCTTGCCTAATAGATTCCACACGTCGTCTTTTACCTTGTTGTAGGTGTGCGATGTCGTGATGTCCGTTAAGTATTCTTTTAAGGCACCCACATTCGGGTCGATCGCCATGCAGTTATCGTTCAGGATAATTAACATGTTATTCGGGATATCACCTGCGTGGTTCATGGCTTCGAAAGCCATTCCCGCCGTCATCGATCCATCGCCGATCACCGCGATGTGTTGTCTGTGTGTTTCTTTTTTGTAACCAGAAGCTACGGCCATCCCCAGCGCTGCTGAGATGGAAGTAGAGGAGTGCCCTACGCCAAACGTGTCAAAGGGACTTTCGGAGCGTTTCGGAAAGCCCGAAATGCCGCCCATTAAGCGATTTGTATGGAAATTTTCTCTACGTCCGGTTAGGATTTTATGCCCGTATGCTTGGTGTCCTACATCCCAGACTAATTGGTCATCAGGTGTATTAAACACATAATGCAAGGCCACGGTTAACTCGGTTACGCCTAAGGAAGCCCCAAAGTGACCCCCATTCACCGATACGTTATCAATGATAAATTGACGCAATTCGTCACAAACTTGAGGTAAGTCTGATTTCGGCAACTTGCGCAAATCCTCCGGTGTGGTGATTTGGCTAAGTAAAGGACCGGCTTCAAATTGCATAGACGCTTGTGATGATGGATAGTGAGAGATTAACCTTACAAAGGTAAAAATGTTTTTAAGCCTTAGTCATTTTTTTGACTCGCTTTGAATAATCTTTTTTGTTCGAAGTCCGTTAGACTGTCGTAACCTGATTGGGATATTTTATCTAAAATCGCATTCAGCTCCTCCTCAGGTACGGTTTCGAGTTCTTTTCGAGGTTGCACTTTTTGATGTACGGCCTGTGCAAACTCTTTAATTTTTATTTCAAAAATCGCTTGTGGTCGAGAGGCAGCTAAGAAATTTTTAGCAAATACGAAACCTAAAATAGCTCCCCCTAAATGGGCGATGTTGCCTCCAGCGTTCGCCCCAGTTGTTTCGATGAAGGACCAAAGTACGTAAAAAGCGGAAATGTATTTGATTCGAACTTGACCTAATAATAGCAGATGCACCTGGTAATTAGGTCGAATCGTCGCCGCCGCCACCACTACCGCAAAGACACCAGCGGAGGCGCCATTGAGGAAAGTAGGCCCTTTGGCCATGAAAAAACTCACCGTGTTCATCGCTAAAAGAAAGGCTGTCGCACCCGCCAAGCCACCATAAAAATAGAGTTGAACGAGCCGCTTATTTCCGATGAAATCCTGAATAATGATGCCAAACCAGTACAAGAATAGCATATTAAACACCAGGTGAAAAACCTCAATGTGCAAGAAAAAGTAGCTAATTAAGCTCCAGGGTCTTTGAATAAGTAAATCGAGCGAGGAAGGCAGGGAAACTTGCGTAAAAAAGGCATCGAATAATTCCGATTTTCCAGCGATCAGCAGCGTGACACGAGCTAGCATTAAAGCCACAAAAATGGCACCATTGGCTATAATAATCTTCAGCAATCCCTGTCCAGGTTGTTGAATGATGTTTTTTATATCGGTCCAAATGCTGCGCATCCTAATAAAAGCTATCGCGTTTTTGTCTCCAAATCAACAATAAAATGACTGCAAAAAGCATCCCGCCTAAATGGGCAAAGTGTGCCACGTTATCCCCTTCGGCTGCTGCTTTACCTGCCCATAATTCATAAAAGGCAAAACCCATCACGAGGTATTTCGCTTTCACGGGAATGGGAATAGGGAAGACGAACATCTCTGAGTTCGGGAATAAATACCCATAGGCCATCAAGATACCGAAAACGCCACCAGAAGCTCCCACAACTGGGTTTTGTGTCGTGTATTCTTTGTAATGATCAATGGCACCTAAGGCATTTAAACGGCCCTCGTTAATCGAGGTGCTACCGTCAAAACGGTTAAAATAATCCATCAGAAAGTCTGAATTTGGATTAGAAAGGGCTAATTCTAAGGCCTTGCGAATGCTCGCATAGTCATGGAAATACTGAATGGCTTCGTGCAGCAAACCAGCTCCTATGCCACAGAATAAATAGAAAAACAAGAAACGCTGTCCGCCCCATATTTTTTCCAAAATGGATCCGAACATATAAAGGCCAAACATATTCATCAACAAGTGCATAAAATTCGCGTGCACGAACATATAGCTGATGATTTGGAAATAATGGAATTTGCTCGATTGGAAAAAGTACAAAGCAAATAACTCATCCGGAATGAAGGCTGATCCTAAGAAGATAGCGACATTCACGAAAATTAAATTCCGTACGGTAGGTGTTAAATTTCTTAGCATATCTTATTCTTCGTAACCCCAGTCAATGGCGTTTTTCATGTCTTTAATCAATAATCCAGCAGATTTGAAGGCGCCACGGATTTCATCTACTTTATCGTATTGTCTACTTTCCTTGAAACCCTTGTAGAGCTGAAGAAGTTCATCCGTCAAGCCATTCATTTCAGCAGGGACCTCTTCTTTGATCCCTAAAACATCTTCTAAAATGCTAGTATAAGAACGCTGTAAATTCGAAAATGTTTCAGCAGAAATGGATTCGAAAGCTAATCCACCCGTATAGAGTGAATTGATTTTTTTCAACAAGGTAAACAGGTGCGCAATCGCCACCGCCGTGTTTAAATCATCGTTCATGCCATCATAACAGCCTTGAATGGCATCACTGATTTCCTTTTCCTGGGCTGCATCTGGATTTGCGATGGTATCCGTAGGGTAAACAAGTTTCTTTATAATGCGTAAACCGTTTGCGATCTTCTTGTATCCTTTTTGGGCCGCTTTCAGGGCGTCGTTCGAAAAGTCCAAAGTGCTGCGGTATTGTGACTGTAACATAAAGAAACGCACGGTCATGGGGCTGTAAGCTTGCTCTAAAAGAGCATGGCTGCCTGCGAACAATTCGGATGGAAGGAACGAGTTTCCGAGGGATTTACTCATCTTTTGGCCATTCACCGTTAACATATTCGTGTGCATCCAATAACGGACTGGAGCGCGGTCATAGGCTGCTTTTGCCTGCGCGATTTCACATTCGTGGTGCGGGAATTTCAAGTCCATTCCACCGCCGTGAATATCAAAAGTGTCCCCTAAGTATTTGTGACTCATGCAGGTACACTCTAAGTGCCAGCCTGGGAAACCCTCTCCCCAAGGAGATGGCCAGCGCATGATATGTTCTGGAGCGGCTTTTTTCCAAAGGGCAAAATCTAAGGGATTCCGCTTCTCGCCCACCCCGTCTAAGTCCCGGGTTTCAGTTAATAAGTCTTCAATCACGCGGCCGGACAGATGTCCATAATTGCCGCCATTTTTATTGTAAGTCTCGATGTCAAAATACACCGAGCCATTCGATTCGTACGCTAAGCCTTTTTCAATCAATGACTTAGTTGTTTCTATTTGCTCCACGATATGCCCGGTCGCCGTAGGCTCGATGCTTGGTGGTAAGACATTGAATTTTTCTAATACTTGGTGGAAATCTTGGGTAAAGCGATGAACGATCTCCATGGGCTCTAATTTTTCCAATTTGGCCATCTTCCCAATCTTGTCTTCCCCCTCATCGCCGTCGCCTACTAAGTGTCCTACGTCCGTAATGTTACGCACATAACGCACCTTGTAACCGATGTGCAGTAAATAGCGGTTCAAGATGTCAAAAGACGTAAACGTACGTAGATTCCCTAGGTGAACATAATTGTATACCGTGGGTCCGCAGACATAAAGTCCCACGTGATTTTCGTGTATGGGGGTGAAAAGTTCTTTTTCACGACTCAGGGTATTGTATATTTTTAAGGGCTGCATGGTAAGCGGATCGTTTCTGATCGAATGGGGATAATAAGGAATTAAAATTAATTGGATTCTTTTAATTCACCAAACCCAAACGCAATTCATTACCTTTGTATGTTTTTTCGCATTCTAACGTTATTCGCATGTTTTTGAGAGAAGTAGGAGACGACGCTCGACTAAAAAAGACTTTTTTGGAATTCCCGGTTCAGCTCTATGCCAGCGATCCTAATTGGATTCGTCCCTTAGATAACGATATTTCATCGGTGTTCGATCCGCGCAAGAACCCCCATTTTAAACAAGGGGAGGCGATTCGTTGGATTTTATTTTCGGAATCAGGGGAAGCCATCGGTCGCGTGGCCGCTTTCTATGAGCGAAATACAAAAGAGGGCGAAGTTCCCGTAGGTGGAATGGGTTTCTTTGAGTGTATCGAAGACGAAAATGCAGCCTTTATGCTGTTTGATGCCTGCAAAAATTGGCTAGCGGAGCGAGGAATGGAGGGGATGGATGGCCCGATTAATTTTGGAGAGCGTGATAGTTTCTGGGGGTTGATGGTCAAAGGTTGGGAGTTTGAGCCTACCTATAAAATGCCTTGGACAAAGCCCTATTACATTCCGTTCTTCGAAAACTATGGTTTTCAAGACTATTTCCAACAATACGTATTCGTATCACCCATTGCAGGCGCGAATGTGACGCAGGGAATCGAAGAAAAAGCACAACGCATTTTTGAGAATCCTGATTACGTTTTCCAACACATTGAGAAGAGTAATCTCTCGAAATATGCAGAAGATTTTCGCTTTATTTTTAATGCCGCTTGGGCGAAATTCCCTGGTGTTAAGGAGATGAGTAGTGAGTCCGCTCAAAAACTGGTGAAAACCATGAAGCCCATCATCGATGAGCAATTGCTGTGGTTTGCCTATACAACGGATGGAACGCCGGTTGCTTTCTTCATTGTGATCCCCGATTTGAACCAAATCGTGAAACACCTGAATGGTAAATTGAACTGGTGGGGCATGATTAAATTCCTTTTATTGAAATTAAAAGGAACCTTGACTCGTACCTGCGGGGTGATTTTTGGGGTAACTCCAGATCACCAAGGCAAAGGAGTCGAATCTGCGATCGCCCTTCGTTTCCGCGAAGTCGCTCGCACAAATCCTTTCTATCCGTATTCCACCATGGACATGAACTGGGTGGGGGACTTTAATCCTAAAATGCTTCGCTTTGTCTCTCAGCTAGGAGCCACGAACGATAAAACTTTTATTACATACCGTATATTTTTCAATCCAAACCAACCCTTTAGTCGCTGTCCTAAAGTAGGTTAAATTATTAATTATGAGCTTATTAACAATTGGAAGCGTTGCTTTCGACGCTTTAGAGACCCCTTATGGAAAGACCGATAAAATCATCGGTGGATCTTGTACGTACATCGCCTTATCTGCTGGCTTCTTTCTACCCAAAGTAAACGTAGTAGCTGTAGTAGGGGATGATTTTCCACAAGAATACATGGACACCTTGAAGTCTCGTGGCATTAATTTGGATGGTTTACAAATCAAGAAAGGGGAGAAATCGTTCTTTTGGGCTGGTAAATACCACAACAACATGAATTCACGTGACACTTTAGTGACGGAATTGAACGTGTTAGCTGATTTCAAGCCGGTGATCCCAGCATCTTACCAAGATTGTGATTATTTGATGTTAGGTAATTTAACACCACAAGTACAAATCGAAGCGATTCAAGGCTTGAACAAACGCCCTAAATTAGTCGTAATGGACACCATGAATTTCTGGATGGATGTGGCGATGGACGATTTGAAGCGTGTGTTGACGATGGTGGATGTGCTTTGCATTAATGATGAGGAGGCTCGTCAATTATCCGATCAATACTCACTTCGCACAGCTGCTAAGCTGATTATGGCGATGGGACCTAAGACCTTGATTATTAAGAAAGGGGAGCATGGCGCCTTGCTATTCCAAGGAGATCGCATGTTCTATTGCCCAGCACTTCCTTTAGAAGACGTTTTTGATCCAACCGGTGCGGGTGATACCTTCGTAGGAGGATTCATCGGTTACCTAGCGAAGACGGATGATATCTCTTTTGAAAACATGCGCCGCGCAATCGTTCACGGATCTGCGATGGCCTCTTTCTGTGTAGAGAAATTCGGTACAGAGCGTTTATTCGAAATCACGGAAGCTGATTTAGCAGGCCGTGTGAATGAATTTAGAGAGCTAGCTTCGTTCTAGTTATCCTACGATTACCTCGTGCATCAAATCCAGGTTCAGGTATTTAGCAGCCATGTCTCTAATATCCTGGGCCTGGATTTCTAGTATTTGGTCCTGGAATTGATCGTAAAAATCAGGCGCTAATCCGTTTAATTGAATCACGCGTACCTTTTCTGCGATATCAAAAGCCTGCGTCAATTCTCCGGTGAAGCTGCCCATCAAGTAGTTTTGGACGATTTCGAGTTCGTCTTGAGGGATTAGTTCCGTTTGAAGGATCGTAATTTCCTTCTTAATTTCTGCCAAAGTCGCGTCCACATTCTCTCCATTCACATCCGTACCCACCACCCAATAGCCACCGCGTGGATAGGGTGCTAAGCTGGAGGAAATGCCATAGGTGAAACCTTTATCTTCTCGAATGTTTTTCTGTAATCTCGAGCCGAAATAACCGCCCAAAACGGTATTCATCAGGCTAAATTTAAAATAATCAGGATGCGTTCTGGAAATGGCAGGCAATCCAAATCGGATGGAACACTGCACGGAACCTTCTTTTTCTTCCCGAATTTTCACCGGATTCGAAGCGAATGAAACCGGAGGAATAGATAGTTCTGAGCTAGTATACTTGATTTGACCGAGTGTTTGGTCTAAATAAGCAATCTGCTCTTCGGAGATCTTTCCAGAAAGGAAAATGACTGGTTTTTGGGAAGCCCACGTAGTCGAATACTGTTGCACAAGCGCTGCGCGGTCTAATTTGTCAAAATCCTCTGCCACTGTAAAACGACCATAGGGGTCGTTCGGGAAAACTTGAGCACGGAATTTTTGGCTGGCTGCGTAGGACGTTTTTTCCCAGTTCAGTTTCGTTTTTTGGCGTTCAATCTCGATCTCTTTTTCTACTTCCTCTGCCGGGAAGGTAGCCTCCTGTAGTATTTCACCAACAAGCGGAATCAACGAATGAAAGTGCTTTGTTAATCCGTACACCGTAAAGGTGCCGTGATCTAAACTGGCTTGGATATCCCAGAAGGCTCCAAAAAAATCAAATGCCTGATGAATTTCTTGAGCTGATCGTACAGCAGTACCACGCTTCATTAGCGATGCCGTCATGCCAGCTAATCCCGCCACGGGACTATGGATTGCTCCCGCCTTCGCACTTAACTCAAATTTAAAAACCTCTTGTTCTCCTGCTGAAACGACCCATACTTCGATGCCATTAGCTAAAGTGTATTGGGCAGGTGTAGGGAATAAAACTTTTTCCACCGGAAAGGCGGTAGGTGCGACGCGGCGATCTAACATAATTATCTTTCAGACTGATTAATGCCCGCGATGAGCGTTAAACGTAAGGTATTAGCTAAGGGACTTCCTTGTCCACTCGGAACGAGGTAGGCGAAGTCTAAGCCGTATTTTTGGTCCATCTTAAAGCCTAAACCAAAGGTAAAGTACTTCCGATTTCCCTTCATTTCACTCTCGTGAAAATAACCCGTTCTTAATGCAAAGGCATTGTTGAACAAATATTCCGCGCCCACAGATGTGGTCACCTCTTTGATCTCTTCACTAATGCCATCTGGGGCATCCCCCAAAGAACCGAAAATTCCACCGATCGCCGAAACCGTCGCAGGATCCGTTCCTACCATTTTTCCATTCACGTAAGCAGGAGGCGTAGGAACCATCAGTTTATTGAAATCAACCGTAAAGGTCAATTTGTTCAGGTCATCGATTTCATGCGTCGCTGCCATTCCGATACGTAAATTCGTAGGAATGAAGTTTTTCTCCGTTCCACCGTAGGTCACTTTACCCGAAATGTTTGAAAGAGTCAAGCCATAGCTGTATTTCCAAGGACCCACCGTTGGTTTAGCATAAAAAACAGAGATGTCTGCGGCTACCGTTTCGGCAGGTTTTAAAGAATTACTCAATCCCCCGCTCCCCTGGTAGCTTCCTAATAAGTTCGAGTTAATGTATTTCAAATTCATGCCTAATGACAAGGCAGGCGATAATTTTCGAGCGTGTGAGATGCCAATGGCAAATTCTTTCGAATTAAAATTACCTGCGCTAGTACCATTATCTAAAGTAGCTTGGAACATGCCTTGATCGAAATAATCAACAGAGAACCCGAAAACCAAGTTCTTCTTCGTCACCGTATAGCCCGCCACATTGTAAAGCGCCATATCATTCACCAGGTTGCGTAACCAAGGGGTATACGAAAGGGAAAAGCCCATTTTCTTTTCTGTGGTGGCTAATTTCGCTGTATTCCAGTGAATCGCGTTCGCGTCCACCGATAACGCTACACCCGCATCGCCCATCGCAGCAGAACGAGCATCTGGCGCAACGTTCAGAAATAAGAGGGTAGGGGTAGGAATACGCCCGGCATTGATTTGGCCTGAAACTAAGGTTGTTTGTGCATAGGACGTGAATCCGATGGTCACTAATAGTAGGGTTAGGACTCTTTTCATGGGTTATTTAATATGTCCAATACGGCCACTGAAGCTTCTAAACGGAGTTTCGTTGTCGTAGGTTATGTCTAATTGGTAATAGTTGATGAAATCTAATTGGCTTTTCTCTGCTGCACTCCAATCGATCGAGAAAGTTTGATTCACCGAATCGCTTCCCGGAATCACTCCCGTCCTTTCGAGCAATCGTATCCCTAAGTTACTATAAATTTTTAGCTTGTAACGATAGCTCGTCCAGCGTTTCTCTTGTAAAAACGAAAAGCTGGTTCGCTCGGTCATTGGATTCGGATAAATTCGGAGCGAACCTGACTCTTTTGTGTTTTCTGAAACCCGGAATTCAAACGAACAAAATCCTTGATTCGTATGTACGTCGAACACATTTGCCTTGATTTTATAGAGTCCCGGAGCGAGTGATTCAAAAGGGAAGGTAATGCTGCCTTTTCTACTGTTTCCTGGCTCGGGGGTAAATACATCAGAGAAGGGAATTTCCAAGGTGTCGTTGATGGAAATTTGGGCTTTTTCGCCCTTAGGTCCCACAAGTCGTAAAGAACTCGCGTCGCTGATTTTAATTTGTAAGATCGGATTAGCGGAGCTAGCTAGCGGGTCAGACTCATTTAATAGGCTCGCTGTTAGTATAGGGGCGTTCACTTCTTTTTCCTCTGAGGTAGATTTCACCACGCTCTTCATTCCTCCGCCATACGTTTCCGTCGTTGTTCGCGCGGTCCATTTTAATCTCGCTGCTGGGAGGTTCGCCATAGTGAATTTGCCTTTTTCGACCTTAGCGCTGTTGATAGCCTCTAAATCACCAGATTTTACATAGCTGAATTTATCTGTTTTTGTCCCCAAAGTCTGCATGGGCTTATCTTCTCCAAAATAAAACAAACGAATCTCCCCATCAATACTAGGCGTCGTTTGACCTTGAATGATTCCAGAAGTCAAGGTATCTAGTCGGATTGTAAGAGCCTGTTGATTCCAAGGTAACGCTAAGGTTGGATCGCCCAGCAGGGTGATGTTGCGATTAATCACTCCAGATTGGCTATCATTCTTCGCGTCTTTAAACAAATCACCAAGTCGGTAATTTTTATCTATTAGATGATTAGCTAATTGTCTATAAAATGCTTGACCAAACAGGTAATTACTACTCTGGAACACGGGTCGCGTCGTCGAGATGAGACCCATGGCACCGCCCTGGTTGGATAAAAGGCTTATTTCTGCTCCAGATAACTGATTCGGGTCGTCAAAGCGACCAAACTGGCATGTCGCCGTTAACAAGAGGGGTAAATTTCGACTGTTTTTCAGTGTTTGTAGCTCGTTAGTCGTGATTACCTTCTCATCCGTCCAGGCGGATTCAGATCCGTGACCTAGAAAATGGATAAAATCGGCTTCCCGGTTAAATAGTGCTAAACTGGCTTTTTGCGCGGCGGCAGAGGTATAAAATCCATTCGCCACTTCTTGAGGAAATTGGTCGAGGTAGGTTTTTTGGACTTGATAGGCCTCCGGAATCAAGCGTGCGAAATCTTCTGCATCTTGCACGTGGATATTTGCATCGCCGTCATCCGCAAACCAAGCGAAGCGGTAGGGTTGCTGCTGAGTGCGCGTCTCGTAACTGATTAGTTTATTAACCACTGTATTTGCCTCTTCGATTGACTTTGCTGGGATACGTCCGATGCCTACCGCCAGCGGTTCATTCACCGCCTCATTTCCCTCTAGCCATTCGCCTTGGTTATCCGCGATTAGCCCAAAATAATCATCAGACACATAGGTCTGCAAAGGTTGCAAGGACTCGCGACTTTCATAACTCGGGACATAATTCTGTCTTTCGACGGCCGAAGCCACCTTGTTGATTCCTTTGTAATCCACTGTCGCATCGCCTAAAAATAATACATAGCGAGGTTTTTTAAGGCGGATGAAATCGCGTATCGCCGTCACATCTTGTTTCCCGGCTGAGAATTCGTGGTAGATTTCTTTCGTGGAATAAGCTTTCGCAGCAATTCCCTTCGCACCTTTATAGGACGCTAGCAGTTTAGCGGCAGGTAGGATGGAGGGGCTAGAAAGGATCAATAAATCGGCGGAGGCATCAGCTCGGATGTTTTGGTTTGCTATGACTTCTCCCGTTTTCGGGTCCGACGCTTTTGCCGGATCAAAAACCAACAGTTCAGCACCTGGAGTGACCTTGTTAAATACGAGGGAATTTACATTTTGCCAGCTCTTGCCTGTGAACTTGACCCAAACGAGGTGGTTGGCTTGGCGGTTTTGAATGCTGATACTGAAAGTAGAATCGGTTTTGTTGGGTAAAAAATAATGCGGATTCTCGTTCGTCGCATTGAATTTTCGTGGGTAATGAAGGTCGATGTAATCGATGTAACCGGAGCCGGTGGTATTACTATAGGCTACATTCCAGGTCCAGCTTTGGTCCTTAATCTCTGGTTTTACAGAAGCGGAGAAGGTCTGTAAAAAGGCCTTTTGGTCATAGCGCCCTCCTGTTGTCGCCGGAAAGCTAAGGGGTGCAATGGTGTTCCCCGGAATACTGAATGTAAACGTGCCTGGTGCGACAGAGGAGGAGGCCAATCTGCCCGAAAGTAGGCTCGGAATTCCCGTTTTGTAATCTGCTAAAGGATATTGAATCGTTCGGTTTACATTGCCAAAAAATCCATCACCCAGCCATTCTCGACCTGATTGTAATAGATTGTACGTTTCTGGCTCATAGTGAAAACGACTATAGCCATAATCTAAAGCCGTTGTATTAGCGGTAGCTGACGGAAGGTCTGTTATGGCTTTAGGCGCCGGATCATCTAAACGGATGAAATAGAAAGTAGTATCGCTGTAGTGGTGGGTAAATTTCTCTCCATAAAACAAGATTTTATCTCCTTGTTTCAGGAAGGAAATCGGCTGTAAATCGATGGGTCTAGTTGCGGAGTTGGCTTGGGGCAATTCACCTATTTCGTGTCCGTAGACTCCGATCGAACTTGCTTTTAACCCGAGGGAGGAAAGCCAGGATGGGGTGATTTGGTAGATACCAGATTGGGTGATGCCTACTTTGAGCCATTGGCCACTGGATAGGATAGAATTTTGGGCAAGTGCCGCTGATGCTACCGTCAGTAAGCCTACTACAATGCTAAGAATTCTCAAACGGTAAGACGTACGCATGTTTTGCCACCAGGTAGTTTCTGCCTGAATTTATTTCTTTGCAAATGTAACGGGTTCGGCGAAGTTTCCCTTTGATGAAGCGAAGGTTTTTTAGCGCGAATGCTGCACCTTCCTCTAATTCAATTAAGGGTGTTCCTGCAGGCGGTTCAGCATCGAAGCTTTTGAGAATGTCGACGAGAGGTTGGTAGCCGTTAGAGGAAGCCGCTGGATTTTGTAGATAGGCTCTCAGGACCTTGACTAACTCAGCGGGGAGTAAGTCTTCGTCTAAAATGGGCTCGAATAATTGATAGAATTCCGTCTTCCATTCTTGCCCGTGTGGAAGAACTTTGTTTTTGTGAGCCAGATAAGTGGTTAAGTGAGCAACTTCGTGAATGTAGGTCACGAGGAATGCGTAGGGATTTAGATTGTGATTAACCGTCACTTGGTGCCCTTTTGCTGGGCTAAATCGGTAATCACCTAATTTTGAATCGCGGGATTTGCTGACGATAAAGTCAAAAGAATAATCATGCCAAAGTTGAAAGCAGTATTCCGCTACTTTGGGGGGGAAGTGATCAAAAAAGGAATCAATCTTTTTATTCTTCATCCGGTTTTTAGCCATAAAAAAAGTCCTTCGCATGCGAAGGACTTTTTTCTGATCGTTGTGCTAAAATTATTTAGCAGCAGCAGTGTCAGCAGCAGCAGTGTCAGCAGCAGCAGAATCAGCTGGAGCAGCAGCAGCAGCAGAATCAACAGCAACAGTGTCAGCAGAAGCTTCTGCTTTCTTCTCACCACAAGATGCTAAAGTTACCATTGCAGCAACGAAAGCTAGAGCGAATACTTTTTTCATTTCTTATTTTGTTTAAGGTTTGAGCTACAAATCTACGGCATTATTTTATAAGTACAAATAAATGCAAATAAATTTTTAAGATTTTTTTAAGGAATGGTCTCGTTTTTTTCAAAATAGGCCCCTATGAGCTTTAATCGGCTTAGGAATTCTTAAGAATTGCGACCTTAGAAAAGGTCTAAATTAGATAAGTCCTATTTTAATAGGTCCTTGAAGCGATCGTAAAAGCCGCTTGATTTGAAGGTAAAGGTCTTGTGCAAGATGTAATTCGACACAAAACTATAGCCCATTCCGTGAAGGGTCGTTGCTATCTGGGTGATATTTAACTTTTTCACCGAATAAGGAATGGCAAAAAAGATATCCGGGTGATGCGCGTGAATGAAATCGTAAGGAATGGTACTGAACAGCCAGGTAATGATGCCTGAAAAGCTGGCAACCAAGACATACTTGAACATCTCGCGTCTAGTTTGCTGACTTTGGCGCGCATTGAAGGCAAATAATTTCGTCAGGAAAAAACCTACCACTAAGGCGATGAAATAAGCAGGAAGAATGGAATCCTCGTAGGAAACGCGGAACCAATCCTTAATTAATCCTCCTGCAAGCAGTTGAACACAAGCCCCTAATCCAGCCACCACGAAGTAGGCGAATAAGTCTTTCTGATTAAAGAGGGGGGCTTTCTTGTCGCTCAAAGGCCTGAATTAAAAGAGGTTTTTAACGATGCTTGGATATACGCCTAATAACAAGGTACCTAGCGTACAAGCCCACATCGCAAACTTCACTAAACCAGGTAACTCGATACGCTCGATATCTCCTTCTTTAAAGTAGATCGCAATGATTCCTTTGAAATAATAATAAACCCCTACCGCAGACATCACAATCGCTAAGATCACAGGATAGTATACGTGGCGATTAAAGATGTCAGAGAAGACGAAGAATTTACCCCAAAAACCTGCCGTCAACGGAATCCCCGCTAGTGACAATAAGGCGATGGTAAAGCAGAAGGCTAAACCTGGATTTTGCTTGGCTAAACCTTCGAACGAACTGAAGTTCTCTGGTTTCTCGGTACGTCCTGTTTGGTATTCCGCGACTAACATTACAACACCGAAGGCCACTATGGTCGCTAAGGTATAGGATAATGAATAATACAAGATGGTAGATGGCGTGCTCGCTTGATTCGCGCTCACCGTTAACAACATATACCCCGCGTGTGAAATACTCGAATAAGCTAACATACGCTTCGCTGATTGTTGGTACACCGCTGTGATGTTTCCGACTAAAAGCGTCAACATGCTGATGTAGTATATAGGGTATACCCACGTTCCGTACATGGTGCCAAACGGCCCCGAAAGCAATTGGTACAAGGCCGCAAAACTAGCTGCTTTTACTACCGTCGACATAAACATCGTAAAGATAGTAGGCGCTCCTTCGTACACATCTGGAGTCCAGAAGTGGAATGGTGCTGCTGAAATCTTAAATAAGAAACCGACTAAAATCAATAATACCCCGATTGATAAAAACACGGGAGTTGATTCTGGTGGTGTATTCGCGATGGCTACCGCAATGTTTGCTAGATAGAAAGAACGTGTTGCGCCGTATACTAAGGTGATCCCGAAAAGCAAAATACCCGTCGCGAAGGAGCCCATCAAGAAGTATTTCAAGGCCGCCTCGTTCGAACGTAAATTACGCTTGTCTGAACCGGTTAACACATACATCGCAACGGAAAGGATTTCTAAACCCACAAAGAACATAATCAAGTGGTCGAATGAAACCATTAAAATAGCCCCCACAACCGAGAACAATAGAATCGCGTAGTATTCTGCTGGATGCGTGTGCTCTTCGTCGATGCCAAAGCCTTTGGAAAAACTAACCACCATAAAGGCCGCTAATTGAATGATTAAGCTGAAGCTAATCGACGTATTCGTGGTGTGGAACATGTGTCCATACCATAATAGTTCATGGTTCCAGTCCAAAGCCGTCAAAGCCATACTGCCCGCTAAGAACAATAGTGTCGCAGCTTGGATGGTTTTTCTGGAAAGCCAAAAGCCCAAGAATAAATTTAAAATACCTAGAAGTGATAATGCAATGATAGCCGTCATAATGCTTTTTAATACTATTTTATTTGAACCATTGGATTAATTGCTGAACCGCGGGCTCACTAAAACCTAAAACTGTCGATGGGAAAATTCCGCCTAGAATAACCAAGGCGCTCAAAGGAATTAACACCGCTTTCTCTGCAAACGTTAAGTCTGCAAAATCAGCCGTGATGCGTGACACATTTCCGAACATCGATTTCTGAATCAAACGCAACGTATACACCGCACCCAAGATGATGGTAATGCCGGCGATGATGCCTAGGGTCAAGTTTTGGTCAAATACACTTTTCAATAACAAGAACTCCCCGACGAAACCATTCGTTAATGGTAACGCCACTGATCCTAAACTCAAGATCACAAAAGTGACCGTCAAAGGATACGAGAATTGGGTTATACCCCCTAACTGAGCGATTTCTCTTGACTTCGTTCTGCGCTCAATGATTTCAATCACGAAGAATAAACCAATAATATTGATACCGTGCGATAACATTTGGTACAAGGCTCCTTGAATACCTTCAATGCTTCCCGATAAAATACCGGCAGACATCAAGCCCACGTGCGCAAAGGAAGAATAGGCTAATAAGCGTTTCGCGTCTTTTTGTTGGATGGCGATGATCGAACCGTAAATCACGCCGATTACTGATAAGATGGATGCCGTTAATCCCCATGTCGCTACGCCTAATGGGAACATTGGTAGTACCAGACGAATCACGCCGTACGTTCCCATCTTCAACATAATACCCGATAATAACATCGTTCCTTGTGCAGGAGCCACAGTATAGGTATCCGGTTGCCAGGTGTGGAATGGGAAAACCGGCATTTTGATGGCGAATGCCAAAAAGAAGGCCGCAAATAAATACCCTTGTTGGTCAGCGCTTAAGCCTTTTGCTGTTTGGTATAATACGTCGATATCTGCTGAGTGAAACTCGCCTGGCGTAAGTAAATACACGTATACTAGGGCAATTAAGAAGAATAAAGACCCAAACAAAGTATATACAAAGAACTTAAACGTAATCGCATTCTTGTTCTCGCCGCCATAAATCGCTGCTAAGAAATAGATCGGTAATAAGGACGCTTCGAAGAAGAAGTAAAACAAGAACGCATCTTTCGCTAAGAACGCTCCCATTAAAGCCGTTTGCATCGCTAACATCAAACCCTGGAATTGAGCGTTGTTTGCGCGATCTGTATTCGCCGTCGTCGCTACGATGAACGGAACTAACAAGGCACAAAGTCCGATTAAAACGCCGCTGATTCCATCCACATACAGGGAGAAAGATAATCCTGCTTCTGCTACCCAAGGAGCAGAAAAGGAAACAGGGTTAAGGCTGGCTTCTTTTAATACAAATGCGGTGGCCGCTAATTCAATAATGGAGGCCGCTAGAGAAATAGCGAACGCGTTCTTTGGCTTGAAGATCAACAAAGCTGACCCAATCAAAAGCGGAAATAAAAGTATAAATAGTAGATACATAGCTATGTGGCGATCGGATTATTGAAGGATCGTACTTTTTAAACTAACAAATAAGATGACAACGATGGCCGCGACCATGCAGAATAGGTAGATGCCTACATTTCCTGTTTGGGCTCTGCGGAACTCGCTCGAAGCATATTTCACAAAACGACCTAAACCCTCTACGAACAAGTCGATCACTAAAAAGTCGATCACTTGGAAGAAGAAGTTCGATAAGAAAGCGATAGGCTTCACAAACAGCATATCGTATAATTCATCGATGTAGAATTTGTGGTAAATCACTTTTTGGATACCTGAGATTTCTGCGTCTTCAGATGGTACTGATTTCTGCATGCCAAAAACGTAGATGGCTAAGAAGGCTGGCAAGAATGCCGCTAAAAGTGGTGCACCACCTTCTAAACTCAAGAAGTTGACTTCTCCCGCTTCGCCAGCTTCTGGCAATAAGGGCGCTAACCAATGCGCTAAGAATTCATTTCCACCTGCGAAGTGAGGTAGGTTGATTAAACCGCCACCCACAGAGAATACCGCTAAAATAATCAATGGTAAGGTCATCGTGATAGGCGATTCATGTAAATGATGTGCTTGTTTTTCCGTTCCTCTGAACTCTCCGTAGAAAGTCAAAATGAATACACGGAACATATAGAAAGAGGTCAAAGCAGATCCCAAAATCGCTAAACCCCACATCACTGGATCGTGGTGGTATAGGCTCGCTAAGATTTCATCTTTCGAGAAGAAACCCGCGAAAGGAGGAATACCCGCAATCGCAATCGTTCCTAACATAAACGTAATGAACGTGATAGGCATCTTCGATTTTAACCCGCCCATACGGCGAATATCTTGTTCGTCTGACATCGCATGAATCACAGAACCAGCGCCTAAGAAAAGAAGGGCCTTAAAGAACGCGTGTGTCATCACGTGGAAGAACGACGCCGTATACGCTGAAGCACCTAAGCCCATAAACATATACCCTAACTGGGATACAGTCGAATAGGCAAGGACTTTTTTTATATCGTTTTGGAAAAGACCAATCGCAGCGCCTAACAAGGCTGTAGCTAAACCAATCCAACCCACAAAATGCAATACTTCTGGGCTTAATTCAAACAAGGCATTCGCACGAATCACCATGTAAATACCCGCCGTCACCATCGTCGCCGCGTGAATCAAAGCCGAAACCGGCGTAGGACCCGCCATCGCATCTGGAAGCCAAGTAAACAAAGGAATTTGTGCTGATTTACCCATCGCACCGATGAATAAACAGAAAGCGATGATGCTTAAATCAGTTGTATAATCGCCACTTTGGATGGCAGTGAAAATCGTTTGGTAGTCGGTTGTTCCGAAATCCTGGATCAATAAAAAAATCCCTACTAAGAAACCTAAATCACCGATACGGTTCATGATGAAGGCCTTGCGGGCAGCATCTCCGTAAGAATTCTTTTGGTTCCAAAATCCGATCAACAAGTACGAACACAAACCTACGCCTTCCCAACCGATGAACAAGACCGTGAAGTTAGCCCCTAAAACGAGGATTAACATAAAGAACACGAACAGGTTCAAGAAGGCAAAAAACTTGCCAAAACCTGTATCGTGGGACATATATCCAATCGAATACACGTGAATCAAGGTGCCCACTCCCGTGATGACGAGGAGCATTAAGATCGATAATTGATCGATTTGGAAGGCAAAGGGAATCTCGAGAGAACCTACCTTAATCCAATCTGCGATGGGAAGAATTTGTGCCTGACCGTCGAAATTCAAGAATAACTGAAGTGATAAGGCGAAGGCAACCAAGGGAGGAATTGTTCCAATGATGCCCGCAATTTGCTTCGGTAATTTCGGGTACGCTAAACCATTAATAGCAAAGCCTAATAAGGGTAATAGTGGAATGAGGAATAGTAAAGACATATTAATTGGGCGGAATTTGCGCTTAATTAGTTTTTCAATTTGTTAAGAACACCGATATCGATGCTTTGGATATTTCGGTAAATCATCACGATAATCGCTAAACCAACAGCTACTTCTGCTGCGGCCACGGCCATAATGAAGAATACGAAAATTTGACCGGCTGGGTCAGAATAGTAGGAAGAAAAGGCAGCTAACAACAAGTTAACGGCATTTAACATTAATTCGATCGCCATAAATACGATGATCGCATTTCTACGTGTTAATACGCCCAAAATACCAATGCAAAACAAAGCTGAGCTCAGCATAATGTAATGGGTTAATGGAATCGTACGGATAATTTCTGGTATTGATTGCATAGTCTTAAATAATAACAAAGGCTTCAGGCAAAAGCCTGTCCAAAAAATGCATTTATGCGAGGCAAAAATACGAAAATATCTGATAGCCTCGACATCAAAAATGCCTTAACGCTGAAAACCTTGCAATTTTATTTCGGTCAGTTTGCGCTTGGTGTCCATCGGGAAATCACCCTTCATCATCCAGTCGTAATAAGACGGATCAGACTTCAATACATCGAGTACAGGTCTACCGATGTGTTTGCCAAAATTAAAGCAAGCCACTCGCTCTTTATTGTAGGCCATGCGGTTAGCGTAGTCAATTGAATTCGAGGCACTTAGTTCGTGTAGCTTGTCCATGTCGTTTTGGATCGGGAATACTTCTTTTCCTTCTGCATCCTTGATCGACTTGTTCGCATAGTGTTTCACCTGCGCGTTCAGTACTTCTAAAGTCGCTAACACATCCGCCTCAGCTCCGTGTGCTCCGATTAATTCTTTGCCACAGTAAAATTGATAAGCAGCGGTTAAATTACGCGGCTCCATTAAATGGAAAATGCGTTGCGCATCCACTAATTTTCTGTTTTTCATATCGAAATCCACCTCAGCGCGTAGCATTTCCTCTACCAGCATAGGCACATCGAAACGATTGGAGTTAAAGCCAGCGAGGTCACAGCCGTCTAAAAAAGTGGAAAGCGAGCGAGCCACCATTCGAAAAGTAGGTTCGTCTTTCACATCTTCATCATAGATGCCGTGTACTAAAGAAGCTTCTAAAGGAATCGGAATACCAGGATTCACGCGACGCGTTTTTACCTCCACGGTTCCGTCTAGATTCGCTTTGGCAATGGAAATTTCCACAATGCGATCGCGGTTAATCTGTATCCCCGTCGTCTCTAAATCGAAAAATGCGAGAGGTCTCTTTAGCTGTAATTGATGTTCCATAGGATATTTTAAAATGGGCTAAAGCAAAGGTAAGTTATTATTACCTTTGTTACATGAATTTTAGCCCGAAAGCACTTTTTTTTGACTGGGATCACACGCTGTGGGATCACGACTTAAATGCCAAAGAAGTTTTACTTGATTTAGCCACCGAATACCGCCTTACGATTGAGCCAGAGAGTTACTGGAACACCTTTGAAAAAATCAATAATGGGCTTTGGGACCAATACGCGGCAGGCGAAATATCGCAGGCGGAATTAAGGGAGACGCGCTTTGTGCGCTTTTTTCAAGAACTGCGTGTTGAAGGTCCTGCGGAAGAATTTGGCGATAAATACCTCGAGCGAGCACCTCGGAAGACGAATTTGATGCCGGGCGCCTTTGAAGTTATTCAAGACTTAGCAGCCCATTTCCCCTTGTACATTCTGACAAATGGTTTCGATGATATTCAATACGTGAAGATTGAAGGCGCCGGTATGCGCTCCTTTTTTCAAGAGATTATCACATCGCAGCAAGTTGGCACGAAGAAACCGAATCCGTTATTTTATGAATATGCTTTAGAACGCGCAGGTATTCAGCCTGGAGAGGCGCTGATGATCGGGGATCACGTGGAGGCTGATGTCAGGGGAGCATTGAACGCGGGAATTCCAGCGATTCATTATAATCCGTTTTCGATAGAAACGGATTTGCCACACGAAATCCAGCATTTGGATGAATTGAGGAGCTTACTCGAAAATCGATAATTGGTTATCGCTCGATTTACGGTCAAAAATCTTCTTGTCTCGAATGAATTTCTTGTTCTCTTCTAAGAACAAGATGAATTTTTCGATCTGGTCGTATTGGAAACTGAAATCGATATTTTTTACATCGTAAGATTCCACATACACCTGTTTGAAGTCCGTAATAACGTAGTCTAGGCGCTCAATACCGTATTTCTGTAGACCTAATAAATACAGGTTTTGGTGGTTAGTCAAAAAGCGATTCGGCTCGTAATAGGCCGTACTTTTTAAGTCAAAAGCCACCGAATCACCTACGCCATCAATGTAGCCGTAGATTTGCGCGTTCTTATAGCGCGATTCTACGTAAAACTGGGTTTTGTATTTGGCGGGTAATAATTCGCGCGCTTGATCGATGATTCCCTCCGCAAATGCTTCTTCGTTTTCACCCAAAGTCACCGCTCGCTCAAAATCAATCCCTTTTTGTTGCGCATTCGTCGTAGGTTTGCGCACGCGGTTGATGCGATCGATTAGCTCGATTTCATCCACGATGATTTTGCCATTTCCATCCCGGGATTGGCTCACATAGAGGTTAAAGGAATTTAAAAGCGTGGGATATAAGCGGTAAATCATGCTGCAATTTATTGAATTTGGAGGCGAGTCACAATTTCGTCTTCGATTAAATGCGATTTTGTGATCTCTGCTACATCTGCTACTTGCACATTGCCGTAGAATACGCCTTCTGGATACACGACCATCGTAGGTCCTTTGCCACAGAAATCAAGGCATCCTGATTTCTGGACGCGGATTTTAGCCGTTCCACCTTGGGCTGCATAGCTCGCGCGGAAAGCGTCTACTAATTCCATTCCGTGGCCTGAACCGCAACATTTTTTAGGGGCATCTTTGTCATTAGCGCAGATAAATACGTGTTTTTCGAAGTGCATATAATTAGCTATTAAGAATTAAAACGATGGGGCAATGATCGGAATGTTTGACATCCGGTAGGATAGAGGCGTGTTGGATTTTTTCTGCCAAAGCCTCAGATACCATCTGATAATCAATTCGCCAGCCCAAGTTTTTGCCACGAGCTCCCGCGCGGTAGGACCACCAGCTGTAGTGGTGAGGTTCTGTGTTAATCGCTCTAAAGGAGTCCACAAATCCGCGGCTCACGAATCCGTCCATCCATTCGCGTTCTTCTGGCAAGAAACCAGAGCTATTCGCGTTGCCTTTCGGGTTATGAATGTCAATCGCTTTGTGGCAAATATTGTAATCGCCGGCAATGACTAAATTCGGAAATTCAATCTTGAGGGCGTTAATGTAGTTTTGAAAATCGCCTAACCAGTTCATTTTGAAGGCTTGTCTTTCATCACCGCTGGAGCCGGATGGCATGTAGACGCTCATCACCGAAAATCCGTCGTAATCAGCACGCAAAACGCGACCTTCGGAGTCGTACTTATCGATACCGCAACCCACTGACACGTTATTTGGCCTAATTTTACTAAAAATCGCTACACCAGAATAGCCTTTTTTCTGAGCTGAATGCCAATAAACCTCATAGCCCAAAGCGAAAATTTCACTCAAGTCTACTTGTTCTACTTCCGCCTTCAATTCTTGAATGCAGACGATATCCGGATTTTCTTCTTGTAACCAAGAAACGAAACCCTTGGTCATAGCGGCACGAATGCCGTTCACGTTATAACTAATGATCTTCATTCGGGAATACCTCGGTTTTGAAATAATGAATGATATGCGCCTTTAACAGCAATTCTTGCTCTTTTAAAGGCAGCGACGGAATCCCCTGCACATTTTCCCAATGTGGCCAACCTTCCTCATCCAAGCCTTCTAAACGATAAAAATCGCTATAGCTCAATACCTTACAAGTGGCGATGTGTAGGAGATCTTGCTTTTGTTCTTTCGTAAAGTGTGCGTGACCCTGACCTAATTCTTGGACACCGATCAATAACAAAATCGGTTCCATTTCAGTGGGGCGTTTGCCAAACGAGTTTTCGAAAAAATCGAGAATCATCTCCCAATCTTCTATCACTATTGCTGGCTCGAATTCCATACAGATTGCTGATTAAATAAGGTGCAAATTAGCCACAAAAAATGATTAATTGCCGTAGATGTCGTAATTTTGAAAACCAATAACCAAAAAATCAGTTTATAAAATGCATTCAATTGCACAAAAGCGTACATTCTCCACTCATACCCCTCTTAAACGGACCTTTAAAAAAATGAAATCCTTCTCTATCCCCTCTTTGTTCAAGAGTAATTTGATTGGTCGGATTAAAGAGGCCCGTCGCGTTCAAGATAAATTAAAAAAAGACTTTACCCCGACCCACTTGGATTTTGGGCCAGTTGAAATTTTATTATCGAGGCATTTTGGTTTTTGTTACGGCGTGGAGAATGCAGTAGAGACGGCCTATCAGATTATCGACCAAAATCCGGATAAACGCATTTTCTTATTGTCAGAAATGATTCATAACCCTGCTGTGAATGCAGATTTAGCGGATCGAGGGGTGCGTTTCATTCAAGATACGCATGGGAATCAATTAGTAGAGTGGTCGGAGTTGAGCTCGAATGATGTGGTGATCGTGCCTGCTTTTGGTACCACTTTAGAGACCCAAGCCATCTTGCAATCCTGCGGAATTGACCCCTATGCCTACGATACGACTTGCCCTTTTGTGGAGAAGGTATGGAATCGGGCAGATGCAATAGGTAAAAAAGACTATACCGTGATTGTGCACGGAAAACCAAGCCACGAGGAAACGAAGGCTACTTTCTCGCATTCACAATCTGTGACACCCACCTTGATTATCAAGGATATCAAGCAGGCGATTGCTCTAGCGGCCTATATCAAGGAAGAAAAATCAGCAGAGGAGTTTTTTGCAGAGTTTGATGGACAATATTCTGAGGGTTTTAATCCGGTGAAAGATTTAAAACGCATTGGAGTGGTCAATCAGACGACGATGTTAGCGACGGACACACAGGAAATCGTGGATTATTTACGTCAAATCATTCGTCTGCATTTTCAATTGGCCCCTGAAAATATCAAAGATTATTTCGCAGATACGCGTGATACGCTTTGTTACGCCACAAATGATAACCAGAGTGCTACCTATGGTTTATTAGCTGAAGAGGCTGATTTTGCCATTGTTGCCGGTGGTTATAATTCCTCGAATACGGCGCACTTGGTGGATTTATGTGTGGAGAAATTACCCACTTATTTTATCAAGAACGCGGAGAAACTAATTTCTGGTGATCAGGTTCTGCATTTTGATAATAGTGCCAAAGAGGAGCGGCTGACCACTTCCTTCATTCCTACGAAAGAGAAAACACGCATTTTGTTGACCTGTGGAGCTTCTTGCCCAGATGCGGTGATGGAAGAAATCTTACGTAAACTCGTATCCTTTTTCCCAGGAGCCAAGGACGTAGACGAAGTGGTTAATACGAATCTACAATCTTCTTAACGGCAGGCAAATAACCCTCTCCGAATAGATTGACGTGCACTAAAAGTGGGTATAGATTATACAAAGGTATGCGTTCATGGAATCCTTTTTCAATCGGAAAATTCGCATGGTATGCCTCATAAAACGACTCGTCAAATCCTCCAAACATGGTCGTAAAGGCTAATTCTGCTTCCCTGAAACCATAATAGCAGGCCGGATCCACGAGCGTAATTAATCCTTGCGGATTTGTCATGGCATTTCCAGACCAAAGGTCCCCGTGAATTAAAGCAGATTTTTCGTTTGGTAGGAGGGAAGGCAATTTTTCGAATAGGGTTTCAAATTTAGCCTCTAATTCAGCATCGATTTTACGATCATAGATCGCTCTCGCTAATTGGTTGCGCAAGCGATGTTCGATAAAAAAGGCAATCCCATTCTGATTCCACGTATTGATTTGCGGAGCAGCTCCTATGAAGTTCGTGTAATCAAGTCCGTGCCCGCTTTCAGACGTATTTTTATGCAATAAAGCTAGCTTCTCCCCAAAATCCACCCAGTAATTAGCGGCCTTTTCTCCCGATGGAATACATTCCATCATCAAGTATTCTTTTTCCTCCATCGTTCCCGTGCCCATAACGCTGGGCACTGAAATAGAAGAAGTTTTTCCGATTAAATCTAGGTTTTTCGCCTCCGCATCAAATAAACCTTGGTGATCTCCTTGGTTCCATTTGATGAAGTATTCGTCCGAATTTTTCAATTGTACACGCACCGCCAAGTTGAAATTTCCCCCGTAGAAAAATTCGAGGTCTTTCACTTCCGTGTTCTCCCCTACATGATGCTGGATAATTTTATCAATAAACTGGTATTGTGCTTGCGTTTCAGTGGACATAGGACAAAATTACCTTATTTTCTTTTAAAAAGCGGAACCGTGCTGCAAGGTTCTCCAAAAAACAGGCTCTTCGCCACCGGTTGCAATAATTGCGTGATTTTCAAATAGGCCTCGGTAGGAACAGATTCTTTTGAGCAACCTTTGATGACGATTTTGGCATCCTGGAAATTTGCAGGCTTTATCTTCGCCAAAGCCTGCTCAAACAAAGTCTTTTCTAAATCTGCCAGATTCCCGAATACGAGTGTTTTTGCAAAAGGAGTCAATTGAACCCCCAATAACATATAGGCCCAGGTGGGGATAATCGCATCTTCACTACAACCTACCGCCACGTGTTTGCCGGTATAGCTCGACCAATCTTGGCCAGCGATGAACTCTCTGAAATCTTTCTCGCGCAAGGCGATGCCTTGGAATAATTGCTCCTTGATGTCGATGAAAACACGATCACCCGGAACGCGCAGATCTTCTAGGTCGATTTGCGTCAGTCCACTTTGGTTAACTCGGTTAATGATTTCCTCTGCCATCTTACAAAGATTTAAGTTTCGGTTTGGTGCCCATATATTCCTTTAAATAATCGGGCTCTTTGGTAACGAGGTTCTCGAATGTTTGGTTCAAAAATGCCTCGTGGGCTAATTTTCCCATATATTGAGCCTCAGGTAATAAAGGCCCATCGAGAAATGTGATAGAGGAATGCGTGCAGATTTCTTGCCATTTCGCGGACCCATTCCCAAAAGCCACAACAGGCGCAAAAGTTTGAAATGACTCCTGGTTTAGAATATGCGCTTCTTGTGGAGACACTTCTTCTAGTGCTGGTGTATAAACGGCTGCATACACTTCCATTCTGCGCGCATCTAACATGGGTAAAAGTAGCGATCCGGCGGGTGCATCGACTGCGGAGGCCAAGACTCGTAAAGTGGGCAAACAGATCAAAGGCTTGTCCAAAGCGAAGCAAATTCCTTTCGCCGTCGCTAAACCGATGCGTAAGCCAGTATAAGATCCGGGTCCGTTTGAAACGGCCACGGCGGATAGTTCAGCTAGCGTGCGACCCGCAGTCTTCATCACTTTTTCAATCAAAAGGGTCAGCGATCTGGAATGAGAGCCCTCCTCATCCACTAATTCCTGCGTGATCAATTGCCCGTTTTCGTGGAGGGCAACGGAACAGTTTTGGGTTGATGTATCTAGACTTAGGATAAAACTCATTTCAAAGCGCTAATTAATTCCACACCTTTCAAAAGGCTAGGATCGTGTTCAAAAGACCATTCATTAATTCCTTTTTTCAGGTAATAATGGTGCACTATTTCTTGTTCTAATAACGCCGAAATTACTTTTTTGTTTGCCTGTAGCTCTTTCGCGATGGAAGAATCCCATTCCGGCTTGATTTTCTCCAGGGTCGCTGTCAAGTTCGCATACAAAGGATCTTTTTGTGTTTCTTTCAGCACATCGCGCATCTGTTTCTCTAACGGACTCTCGTATTTGAATTGGCTCGCTTTCACCCATTGCACGAATTCCTCGAATTCAGCTTCCGTTAAATGGAAGTTAGCTGCCGCCGCTATAGAAGCGTGCTTTAATCTGTATAGGCGGGCATATTGGAAGAAGATTTTCTCTTTTAATAATTGCTGTGTAATGCTGTTCGCCTGAGGTCTGCCCACTAAAACATCGGGTTCGATTCCACCACCCGCATTGACTTTCCGTCCGTTACGCGTTTTAAATTCACGCTTCGTCGTGTCCTTCTTTTCAGAGTAATCGATAGCTTGAATGCAGCGGCCGCTTGGAATGTAGTATTTCGCGGTGGTGATTTTGATTTTCGCTCGATAAGGTAACTCGCGCGTTACCTGAACCAGACCTTTCCCAAAACTCCGCTGCCCCACAATCGTCGCCCGATCATAATCCTGTAAAACGCCCGCCACAATCTCGGCTGCTGAAGCGGAGTTTTGATTGATTAAAACGACGACGGGAATCGATGTATCCCAGCTCGGATTCAAGGCCTTGTAAGTTGCATTCCACTCTTGTAATTTGCCCTTCGTACTCACGATGGGCGTTTCTTTGTCTAAGAAGAGATTGCAAATATCAACTGCTTGGGTCAATAAACCACCTGGATTATTGCGTAAATCCAATATCAACTTCTTCATCCCCTCTTTCTTCAATTGAAAGAGTGCCGCCTTCATTTCTTTGGTAGCTGATTGATTAAATTCTTCTAATTCGATGTACCCGATGCCCGGACGAATGATGCCTGCATAGCCCACATTTTTGATTTGAACAGTTGAGCGGTTGATGGTTAAAGAGATGGAAGCATCCCCCCGTTTTATTTCTGCGACTAATTTACTGTCTTTCGGACCTTTGATTAGTAGTCCCGGGTCCGATTCTTCAGTGATCTGATTTCCATTGATGGAAAGGAGTTGATCACCTATTTGCAATCCCGCTTGCAAGGCAGGACTCGATTCGTCTACATACGTAATGTAATAGCCTTTGTTCACCCACGAGGCGCGAATACCGATGCCTTCGTACTTTCCCGTGGTAAGGGTGGTGAATTCGTCCAAATCTTCTTCTGGGTAATAGACCGTGTAAGGGTCTAATTCACCCAGCATTCCGTCGATGGAGTTCTGTACGACCTTGTTAGGGTCGATGGGATCCACGTAGAATTGATTGAGTTCTTTGATGACGCTGGCATAGATATCTAGGTTTTTAGCCAGGTCAAATAATTGGTCCGCTCGACTAAAGGCCCATAAGCCCATACCCAAAAACACGAAAAGGCTTATTTTAACTAGCTGCTTCATTCGCTTGGGTGAATTTGTCTAAAATGGCGGCCATTTTCTTGTGAATTTTGTCTGAGGGTTCAATCGTAGAACCAATATAGACAAAAGCCAATACATCTGGAAGTTTTGCTTTTCCTTCTACTTGAAAATGAGGTTTATTCAGGCGGTATGCCTCGCGGATGCGACGCTTGAGGGTATTTCGATCCACGGCTTTATTAAATCGACGCTTGGGAACCGAAATCAAAATCTGAGGTTGCTCGAGTCCGGGCTCGAATGTATTCTCTCTAATGTATAAAACACGAAAAGGATAGACAAACCGTTCTTCAACGACTCTACTATCCTTCTCGAATAAGGAATCAATAATCTTAATGTGCGTTAGACGCTCCGATTTAGAAAATGTAAATTTCAAAGCAGGAATACTAAGTGTACAACAATAGCAAACCAGAAATCTTCTTTTCTAAGATCTATGGCTTATTTGCCTCTTTTTTCGTCTGAAACAGTCAACTTGTGACGTCCTTTAGCACGACGGTTTGTCAATACGCGACGACCGTTTGCCGTAGACATACGCTCACGGAATCCGTGTTTGTTTTTTCTCTTACGTACAGAGGGTTGAAAAGTTCTTTTCATTTCTTTATTTGTTAAAGCAGCCCATCATTTCGATTGGGGCTTGCAAAGGTAAAACAAAATATTTATTCATCAAGGTTCATAGCTTGTGGGCCTTCACCTGACAGGTCCTTAAACCTTGATTTCTACGTCTACTCCTGAAGGCAATTCTAATTTCATCAAAGCATCTACTGTTTTAGCAGAAGAAGAGAAGATGTCGATTAGACGCTTGTAAGTACATAATTGAAATTGCTCACGTGCTTTCTTGTTGACGTGTGGTGAACGTAAAACAGTGAATTTCTCAATTTTTGTTGGAAGAGGGATAGGTCCAGAAACAACTGCTCCTGTAGCTTTTACCGCTTTAACGATTTTCTCTGCTGATTTGTCTACCAATGAGTGGTCAAATGACTTCAGCTTAATGCGAATTTTTTGATTCATATAAGATGGTTCTTTAAATGATTAAGCAGCGAAAGAACCATTTACTCCGCTACTTAAATTAATTAGGACTGCAAAAGTACAGAATGTCACTTAATTATACAAGCTCTAAAATCTAGTTTTTTTTAGAGCACCTTGTTTTTCAGCTAAATAGCTCGCCTGCGTGGCTTGGTAAAGGGCGGGATTTAATTTCCGTAGTTTTTCTCTCGCCTCATCCGCATAGCTTATTTCGCCCATTTTGAGTGCCTGCAAAGCATAGATAGGATAAAAAGCCGGGTTCTGTTCGTTCCATTGTAAGGCGGCCAGCGCTGCCTCATACCCTTTTTTCGCAGGTACTAGCGGAAGCGCCTGTTGTAAAACCGGAATTTGAAAAGGAAATTTTTCTAACATCGCAAGTGCATTCGCTCGTGAAATCACAGGCGTCTTCGATGGAAAAGCCGTCGCATATTTCCAAAAAGCCAAAATGCCCGTCATTCCCGAACCCTGCGTTGTGTCCGCCGCGATGGAAAGATTTAATTGGTTTAAAGCGACTAGCGGTTTGGCATGATAAAAGGACTGCCAAGATTTCAATAGTTCTAGTTCTGGGAACATTTCACCTAGCGTTCGTTGCCAGCCTGTCAGGTCATACATAGGGGCTTTCCCCTTCCAAAATACCAGGCCATTATATAAGTAGACCAAATCACGCAAATCCGCGGTTGGAATAAAAGCAGGATTCATCGGTGCGGTAGGAACTCCAGCTGCTAGTAAGTTCGCTTGGATGGCTAGGTCCTCAGCTGGATCGAATTCCGGTTTTTGTTTGCGGTATACGACGTCAGAATATAATTTATTGGCTTTATAAAGCGGATTCTCAGGCTCTAAAGAAAAAGCGCGATCGTAAAAATAGACCGCCGAATCAGGCACAGCCAGTCTTTCGTATTGCAAGGCCAGCTGCGTAGCAATGCGCGGATTAGCAAGATCACTTTTTTGCAACGTAAATAAAGCATCAAAAGGACGGTTTTCTGCGGCGAATACATTCGCAAGCGCTACCGATAGAGCGGGATCGCGATTGACGCTTTGGCTGGCAGCGACATAATAAGCGAAGGCCTCCGTGTCGCCAGCTTGCTGCGCGAGGGCGGCTAGACTGAGGTTGCTTTTACTATTTAGTCGACTATGCAACGTGGCATTCTTGTAATGGATTTCAGCCATTTGTGTGTCGCCCACGAAAACAGACACATCACCCGCATAATTTTCTTTCGCCGCCATTCCTTGATGGTAGGCGCCTGAATTAAACGCAAATACGGCGCCCACACTTAAAATAAGCACTCCGATTTGAATCAAGTGCAGTGGAAGTAAAGCGGCTTTGTGAATGACTTTGTGAATGGGAAGGTTTTTAGTCAGAAGTGGGCCAAAATTCCGGTAAATAAACAACGGAAAAAGAAGCCCCATCACTACCTGGTTAATTAAACTCCAGCTTTCGATCGCCTGAATGCCTGGCGTGTTTGCGTGCCATAAAAGTGGAATGAGTGAAGAAAGTCCCAGAAGACTTATTCCCAATAGAGCTTTGTTGTCCTTGTTTTGGTATACATACAAACCTACAGCTAAAATCACCCAGGTAAATGCTGGAATCGCCGTCCGTACTCCTAAGTCAAAACGCTGATTACTAAAGGTCAATAGCAAATTAATCCCCCAAACTAAACCCAGAATGGTACGATTCTTCTTCGAACTGGACACATGGGAACCGTGCGATAAACCGATTAAAAAGGAAGGAATAGCCGCGGCACTTAATACGGATAATCCAGCTAAAGCCACCAAGCTCAAGCTGAAAATTTGTCCACTGATGATCTGCGATAAAGCTGTAAAAGAGGCGTCAGACAACGTAAAGGCTACGATTCCAAGCCAGAGGGCGGCCCCTAAAATAGTTTGCCAGACGGGTAAAAACGAAAAAAGTGCCACCCCTAAACCGAGCAAAGCAAGGACGAATCCAATCATTTCTGCTGTTGCGCTAAGTGATGCCGCCTGTATTTGGAAGTTTTGACGAATGAAATAGACGTTCGTATGCAAATCCTGACCGGCTTGCGTGTCCACGACCTTGTTTAAGGGAATCATTTCAGAGACTTCGACCCACGTAAAAGTTGCCATACCTCCTGCTATCCACAGCCCGCCAATCGCCACGAACACCACAGCAATCGCGTAAAAAAGGCTTTTTGAAAAAGAGGGGCGAGTCAAGCGCATATTTTGGTCCAAAAATTGAATTCCTAAATTTCACACAAACTACGATTCATTCAAAGAAATTGCCTGATTTTGGCAAAAAATAGTTGAAAAATACTAATTTGTGTTTTGGTAAATTCGAATTATCAGGCTAATTTTGCAGTCCGAATGTATTAGCATTCGTGAACTAATACAAAATCGTAGTTTTTTAGCTAACAAATTAAAATTCAAATGGCAAACGCAGTTAACAAAGGAAAGGTTGCGCAAGTAATTGGACCCGTTGTCGATGTGAGCTTCGAAGGTGAAGGATCACATTTACCAGCGATCTTGAATGCTCTTTCAGTAACGAAATCAAATGGTCAAACGCTTGTTCTTGAGGTGCAACAGCACTTAGGAGAAGATCGCGTGAGAACAATTGCGATGGAAGGAACGGAAGGACTTCAACGTGGACAAGAGGTAATCGATAAAGGTACGCCTATGACGATGCCTACAGGTGAGGGAATTAAAGGTCGTTTGTTTAACGTAGTAGGAGATGCCATCGATGGTATTGCTCAACCTAAGTCTGACAAAGGATTGCCGATTCACCGTGCTGCGCCTAAATTTGATGAATTAGCGACAACAACTGAGGTTTTATTCACAGGAATTAAGGTTATCGACTTATTAGCCCCTTACGTAAAGGGTGGTAAAATTGGTTTATTCGGTGGTGCCGGTGTAGGTAAAACTGTATTGATCATGGAGTTGATTAATAATATTGCCAAAGCATACGAAGGTCTTTCGGTATTCGCCGGTGTAGGTGAGCGTACTCGTGAGGGTAACGACTTATTACGTGAGATGATCGAGTCAGGTGTTATCAAGTATGGTGAGGAATTTAAGCACGCGATGGAAGCAGGTGAGTGGGATCTATCTAAAGTAGATCAAACAGAACTAGCGAAATCTCAAGCCACTTTAGTGTTCGGTCAAATGAACGAGCCTCCAGGAGCACGTGCACGTGTAGCTTTATCAGGATTAACCGTGGCGGAACACTTCCGTGATGGCGATGGCGAAGGTCAAGGTCGTGATATCCTATTCTTTATCGATAATATCTTCCGTTTTACACAAGCGGGTTCTGAGGTATCTGCCCTGTTAGGTCGTATGCCATCTGCGGTAGGTTACCAACCAACCTTAGCAACAGAAATGGGTGCGATGCAAGAGCGTATCACATCTACGAAGCGTGGTTCAATTACATCGGTACAAGCGGTTTACGTACCTGCCGATGACTTAACGGATCCAGCTCCGGCAACAACGTTTGCCCACTTAGATGCGACTACGGTATTATCTCGTAAGATTGCTGAATTAGGTATCTACCCAGCGGTGGATCCATTAGATTCTTCTTCACGTATTTTATCAGCGGAAGTATTAGGTGATTCTCACTACAATACGGCGCAACGTGTGAAGGAAATCTTACAACGTTACAAAGAATTACAAGATATCATCGCGATCTTAGGTCTAGATGAATTATCTGAAGAAGATAAATTAGTCGTTTCTCGCGCTCGCCGTGTACAACGTTTCTTGTCACAACCTTTCTTCGTGGCTGAACAATTTACAGGCTTAAAAGGCGTTCTAGTAGACATCAACGATACGATCAAAGGTTTCAATGCGATCATCGATGGTGGATTCGATCACCTTCCAGAAGCTGCTTTCAACTTAGTAGGTACTATTGAGGATGCAGTGGTAAAAGGAGAGAAATTATTAGCTGAGGCTGCTAAATAAAGAAAATTATGTTTGTAGAAATTATTACACCGGATCGTAAAGTTTTCTCTGCAGAAGCATCTGTAGTGACTTTGCCTGGCGTTAATGGTTCCTTCCAAATTTTAAATGACCACGCAGCGATCGTTTCTACTTTAGCAAAAGGAGAATTAACGGCTGATAAAGAGGTCTTCCAAATCGAAGGAGGAGTTGTTGAAGTTTTGAATAATCGAGTACTTGTTTTAGCCGAAGGCGTTAACTAACATTCTCATGAAAAAACTTGCCATTTTAGTATTTGCTACGGTCTTATTTAGTTCTTGTTCAGAGAAGGCCTTTTTAACAGGATCTATTCTAGCAACTGTAAAGGAAAGTAATATTCCTTTGAATAAGATTCAGTTCTATAATGACAATGGCTTGATTTTAGAAAGAGAGATGAGTTCAACGGACGCGAACGTGAAAGCGGGAGCCTTAGTCTTCAAAAACGGCAAGTCGATTAACCGCGTGAGTTTAGAGAAACAAACTCCGGGTGCTTTATTGAAGGAAGAAGGAGATAAATTGTATGTTTCTTTTGACAATCCTGCGAAGGAGTCGAATAGCTTGATCTTTGCGCCTGTTTTAGGGGAACGCGGAGAGTATTTCTATCAGCTAGTGGATGAAACAGGAAATTCTACTATTTCTCGTTTGAACTTCGAAGGTAGCAAGTATTTGGTCTACAATGAGAAATACGAAGGTTTGACGAAGTCAGTGACCAAAACGCCTCGCGTTCGTCTAATGATCATGAAGTCTTCCTTGAATGGCTTGAAAGTGAATTCGAAAAGAATGAAGGGTAATCGGGTTCAATAATCGATTGCTTTTATCGGAATTTGAAAATAGGATGCTTGCATCCTATTTTTTTTTAGCTCATTTTTGTCCAAAGGTAGGGTAGCATACCTTATTTCGCATACAAATGTAGGGTTCCAATGAAAGCAGAAGAAACAATTGATTTTCATATTAAGACCGGTTGGTACGCCATCAGCCGGATGTACAACACCTATTCTGCTCAGTTTGATATGACGATGGCCATCGGCTATGTATTGTTGCATATTGATAAAGATGGAACACCTGCCACAAAGATTGCACCGGCTCTGGGCTTAGAGGCGAGGTCTTTGACCCGTATGTTAAAGACCCTAGAGGATAAGAAGTGGATTCAGCGTTCTGCGAATTATGAAGATAAGCGGGTGGTGAAGATTTTTTTGACGGAAATTGGGAAAAAGAAACGTGATCAGGCTCGAAAGGGAGTGATTGCCTTTAATAAGTTAATCTACGACCGCGTGGAGCCGGAAAAATTAGCCGTATTTTTTGAAGTGATGTCTACCGTTAATCAAGTAATGGAGGAGGATGCAGGAGAAATTTTAAAAACAATCTAGAAAAAAACGTATTTCGGGATACGGATATTAAAGGAGATCCTTATTTTTGCTCGATAATTAAACAAAAACTGCGTTATGAAAAAACTACTCTTGGTATTCGCAATGATGCCCTTCTTATTTACCTCTTGTGTAGGAAAGAAGAAATTAGCGGATTTGGAATCACAATTAACTCAATTACAAGCATCTAGTAGTTCAGCTTTATCTAAATCAAAAGCGGACTTGTCTGATTGCCAATCTCTAACAGCTAGCCTTCAAGGGGAATTAAAAAAGAGAGATACGGATTTAGAAGCGAAAAATGGTCAATTGAAAGCTTTGCAAGAGCAATTGGATTACTTCAAAAAGACAAATACAAACTTGTTAGATCGTTTATCCGATCTTTCGGTTATCAACAAATCAGGTGCTGAAAGTATCCGCAAGTCATTAGATGCCTTGAACGAACAAGGAAAATACATCAAAGACTTGAACTCATCTATCCAACGTAAAGATTCAATGAATTTATCATTAGTAATGAACTTGAAGCGTTCATTAGCTGATGTGAATGATGAAGATGTGACGGTAGAAGTGAAGAAAGGGGTTGTTTATATCTCAATCTCTGATAACTTGATGTTTGCTTCAGGTAGTGCAGTAGTAAACGCGAAAGCGGTAGCTGTGTTAGCGAAAGTAGCGAAAGTGTTAAACGATCACAAAGAGCTTGATGTATTAGTAGAAGGTCACACAGATACGGTGCCTATCTCTACTGATTGTATTCAAGATAACTGGGATTTATCTGCTAAGCGTGCTACTTCTGTGGTTCGTGTCTTGCAAACTAAATTTGATGTGGATCCTGAGCGCTTAACTGCAGGTGGACGTGGCGAGTACGAGCCAGCATCAGCTAACAAAACATCTAAGGGACGTAAGCAAAATCGCCGTACGGAGATTATTGTAACGCCTAAATTAGATCAGTTCTTCAGCTTAATGACGCCACAAGCGAAATAAGCTAGTTGATACTAAATGAAAAGGGCCTCGATGAAAATCGAGGCCCTTTTTTTATGGGATTCTTTAGGCTAACTGCCCGCGGACTAGATCTAGTTTTCTTCTGGAAACAGGGAGGGATTGGTTGAGTATTGTTTTGACCGTCTTAGTCTCATTTAAATCGTGGCTTAGCACATTCACCTTGTTGACAAGATAGGACTTGTGGATACGAAGGAAGGTGCCTAGGCGCAATTGTGACTCGAACTTCTTGAGTGTCTTCGCCATTAAGATGGTTTGACCGTTCTTCAAAAAAATCGTGGTATAATTCCCTTTGCCTTCAATGCTCACGATGTCGTCTACGGGGCATTGGTCTATTCCGGGAATTTTCAGGTGTTTTCTCATTAGCACGTATTTACTAAATGTAAACCTAGTGTATTTGAACTGAACCTATGAGAAAGAATTATTTAGCGGTTAGTGTATTTATTTAGCGGTCAGCCTGTGCTTGAACTAAGGGCATAAAAAAAGAGGTCTTTTGCAAGACCTCTTTTCGATGTAGCGGGGGCCAGACTCGAACTGACGACCTTTGGGTTATGAGCCCAACGAGCTACCAACTGCTCCACCCCGCGATATAATTGGGAGTGCAAAGATGCACGTTTCTTTCAGAAAAAACAAGTATCTTTGTAGAAATTATTCTTGCCGATCCTTTTTTAGGCAGATTTTACGTTACATTTCTATGACCCCAGAACACAAAGCAGGATTTATCAGTATTATCGGAAAACCCAACGTGGGTAAGAGTACGCTGATGAATGCATTAGTGGGGGAGCGACTTTCGATTGTGAGCTCGAAGGCGCAGACGACGCGTCACCGGATTTTGGGGATGCTGAACGGAGAGCATAAGGGTACTGAATACCAGATTGTTTACTCAGACACACCTGGGGTTTTGTTGCCTAAATATGAACTGCATAAGTCCATGATGCAGTTTGTGAAAAGTTCTTTAGAGGATGCGGATGTGGTGTTGTATGTGACGGATGTGTTTGATGAATTTGAAGATTTGGACTTTTTGACCAATTGGAAAGATTTCACAGACACGCCTATTCTTGTTTTATTAAACAAGATCGATTTAGTCTCTATGGAAAAGTTAGAGGAGAAGGTCGCGTATTGGCAGGGGATTTTTCCTGGCAAGCCGATTATCCCTATTTCGGCGTTGGAATCGGTTCATTTGGACCAAATTTTTAGCCACCTCATGGAGCATTTACCCGTTCATCCGCCCTTTTTTGATAAGGAGGAGCTGACGGATAAGCCAGAAAAGTTCTTTGCCTCCGAGATTGTTCGGGAGAAGATTTTCTTGAATTATAAAAAAGAGATCCCCTATTCTTGCGAAGTAGTGGTGACTTCTTTCAAAGAGGAGCCTACCATTTTGCGTATCGCTACAGAGATTTATGTCGAAAGGGTATCGCAGCGTGCGATTATCATTGGGCATAAGGGGGAAAATATCAAGAAAGTGGGAATTCAGGCGAGAGAGGATTTAGAGAAGTTTTTTGGTAAAAAAGTATTTTTAGAGCAGTTTGTCAAAGTGGAGCCAGATTGGCGTGCGAAGACGGACAAGCTGCGTTCATTCGGGTATTCACTCGATTAATTTAACAACGAATGTCAAATATTATTGCAATTGTGGGGCGTCCCAATGTAGGGAAATCTACTTTGTTCAATCGCTTGATCGAACAAAAGAAAGCTATCATGGACAATTTGTCCGGGGTGACGCGCGACCGCCATTATGGTTACGGTCAATGGACAGGACGTTTCTTTACCGTCATTGATACGGGAGGATACGTACATGGATCCGAAGATAAATTTGAGGGAGCAATACGTGAGCAGGTAGAATTAGCCATTGAAGAAGCGGCAGTTTTATTGTTTGTAGTTGATTGTTCTACGGGTTTAACGGATTTAGATAAGGATTTTGCGAACGTTTTACGTCGTTCGAAGAAGCCGGTAATTTTGATCGCAAATAAAGCCGATACACACGAGAAGGCATATGCTGCGGCTGAATTTTATGAGTTAGGCTTAGGTGATCCCTTTGCGATTGCCGCTGAAAGTGGAAGTGGAACGGGTGATATGCTCGATGTGATGGTTTCTCATTTTAAAGATGAAGGAATCGAAAATCCAGAATTAGGTATCCCGCGCGTGGCGATCTTAGGTCGTCCTAACGTAGGGAAATCCTCTTTCTTGAATGCTATCTTAGGTAAAGATCGTTCGATTGTGACGGATGAGGCTGGAACTACGCGGGATGCGATTCAAAATCACTACACGATGTTTGGGAAGGATTTCATCATCACGGACACGGCCGGTATTCGTCGAAAAGCGCGTATCGACGATAACATCGAGTACTACTCGGTTTTGCGTTCGATGAAGGCTTTAGAGGAATGCGATGTGGCGATTATCATCATCGATGCGACCACGATCGATCCATTAACGGGATTAGAGGCGCAGGATATGAACATTGTCAGCATGGCGGACAAAGCGAAGAAAGGAATTGTTTTGATGATTAATAAGTGGGATTTAGTGGCGAAAGACACGAATACCGCGATTCAATTAGAGAAGGCAATCAAGGAGCGTATGGCGCCATTGAATTACATGCCTGTGATCTTTACTTCGGTCATGGAGAAGAAGCGTATCTTCCAAGCTTTGGAGTTAATGCTAAAGGTATACGAAAACCGTACACAGAAGATTTCTACCTCGAAATTAAACGATGTGATGTTAGATGTGATTGCGAGTTATCCGCCTCCCGCTTGGAAAGGAAAATACATTAAGATTAAATACTGTACGCAGGTTTCGACACCGTATCCTACGTTCATTTTCTTCTGCAATTTACCGCAGTACATCAAGGAAAGTTACGAGCGTTACTTAGAGAATCAGATGCGTAAAGCGTTTAATTTAGAAGGAACGCCTATTTCTCTATTCTTTAGAAAGAAATAGTTGCTGTATTTGGGAGAGGCTGATGAAACCGATTTGGCCTCTTCCACCTACACCATAAATCCGATCTCCCAACTGACAGATGTTGTGGTAGGGACTTTTGCCTAAGCTAATCCAACGCTTCGTTTTAGGGTCAAAAGCTGAGCTCTCCGCCGGCCCGGATAAAATCCAATACGGCGCTGCCCACAGCATTTTTTCGACATAATACCCCGGTGCACCTGCGACTGGAGACCAAGTAGTTCCGCCATTCTTGCTTTCTAAAACGGGTACAGGCCCCTCTTTAATACGGGCATAATTTCCTCCGGCAATCCATAGATTTTTCGCATCGCGAACGCCTAGACTAAAAAATCCGGTTCCTTCGCCGCCGGGAATTTCGGCAAAAATGCTTTCCCAATGTAGCGCATCTTTACCGTGCAAAACCCGCGCCTTTTCGCCACCTCCGGTCACGATGTAATAGCCCTTTTTTGTCTTCTGTAAACTAGAGCCACTGGCTGCGAATGCGGCTTCTCCTTTTTGTAAGTCCGGATGATTTATCGGATTCAATAATTCGTAGGAACGTCCTTTATCGCTGATGCGAATCAAGCCATAGAATGGGCCCGCAGGGTCAGATAAAATCAATCCTTGATTGCCTTCCCAAAGAATGGCATCAAAGAAATAGCCCTTCTCTTTGATTTGGAAGGCTAATTCCCAGCTTTTTCCTCCATTCTCTGTGCGGAAAATCTTGGCTGCTCCCTGCTCTGCCGGGCCTGCGCTCATGAGTAAAACGGTTTTTTCGCCGAGTATCGCTAGATCTCGGAAGTCCAAAGAATCTGCTCCCGGAACCCGCGAAACGGAAAAGTGTTCGCCTCCATCGCTCGAGTGAATCACGGTTCCGCGCGTTCCACCTATCCAGATGTGAGAACCAAAGGATCGAATCGCTCTGAACGAGGCTTGGGTATCTAGGGAGAGGGAATTCCATTGGCTGAAGCTTTGGAAAGCGCCTAAAAATAGGAGGGCGAAGAGTAGGATGTGTTTTCTCATTGGTATATCGGTCTGCAAATTACGGATTTTGGCAAATAATGTTTATTTTTGAACCTTACAGCTCAAATTTATTCGTCGACACGAAAAAGTATACATGGAAGAATTGAAACCCAAATCCCTTAATTTCTTAGAAGAAATCGTTCAGGAAGGCATCGCGTCTGGAAAATACCCACAAGGTATTTTGACACGTTTTCCACCTGAGCCGAATGGCTACTTGCACATCGGTCACGCGAAGAGTATTTGCTTGAATTTTGGGTTGGCTCAGCGTTTTGGCGGAGGGACGAATCTGCGTTTTGATGATACAAATCCGGTGACGGAGGAGACAGAGTACGTGGAGTCGATTAAAAAGGATGTTTCGTGGCTTGGATTTACTTGGGCAAATGAATTATATACTTCCGATTATTTTGAGGATTTATATCTGTTTGCAGAGAAGTTAATTTCGCTTTCCTTTGCCTACGTAGACGATTCGACGGCAGCAGAGATTGCAGCCCAAAAAGGAACGCCTACCACACCGGGTACGCACAGCCCTTTCAGAAACCGCAGTGTAGAGGAGAATTTGACCTTATTCCGTGACATGCGCGCGGGAAAATATGCAGACGGCGAGAAGGTGCTAAGAGCAAAAATTGACATGGCGCACCCGAACATGCACATGCGCGATCCTTTGATGTACCGCATCCGCCATGTGAAACACCACCGTTCAGGCGATAAATGGTGCATCTACCCGATGTATGATTTTGCACACGGCCAAAGTGATTCCATCGAAGAAATCACCCACTCCATCTGTACCTTAGAATTCGACGTTCACCGTCCTTTATACGATTGGTTCTTAGATAAATTAGGGATTTTCCCGTCTCATCAATATGAATTTGCTCGTTTGAACTTATCCCACACGGTGATGAGTAAGCGGAAACTGTTGCAATTAGTGAATGAAAAAGTGGTAAATGGCTGGGATGATCCGCGCATGCCTACGATTTCAGGTTTACGTAGACGTGGTTTCACACCTGCATCGATTCGCAACTTCTGCGAGCGTATCGGGGTAGCGAAGCGTGATAATTTGATCGATTTAAGCTTGTTGGAATTCTGTATTCGCGAGGATTTGAATAAGTCCGCGGACCGCGTGATGGCAGTTTTGGATCCCATTAAATTAGTGATCACGAACTATCCAGCCGATAAAACGGAAGATTTACAAATTGAAAATAATCCAGAAGCGGAGCTAATCACGAAGCGTTCGGTTCCTTTCTCTAACGAGTTATATATTGAACGTGATGATTTCATGATCGATCCACCTAAGAAGTTCTTCCGCTTAGGCGTAGGACTACAAGTGCGTTTAAAAGGGGCGTACATCGTAACGTGTACAGATTTCATAACGGATGCGGAAGGCAATGTGACGGAAGTGCACGCGGAATATATCCCAGAAAGCAAGTCAGGGCAAGATACGAGTGGTGTTTCTGTGAAAGGAACGATTCACTGGGTTTCTGTGGCTCACGCAGTAGCAGCCGAGGTGCGTAACTTCGATCGCTTATTGATCGTGGAAGATGCGTCTGAATTAGGCGATGATTTCTTGAAATTTATCAATCCAGAATCGCTTCAAATTGTGCCCAAAGTCTATGTGGAACCAGGTTTGAAAGCGGCGGAAGTAGGTCAAGCGCTACAGTTTATACGTAAAGGTTACTACAGTTTAGATCCGGATTCTACCTCAGATAAGCTCGTATTTAACCGGACGGTTACCTTGAAGGATACTTGGGCCAAAGAAAAGGCTAAATAATTACTTCTTCGCGAAAAGCGAATCCACGAATGTGGTCTTGTTGAATACTTGGAGATCGGAGATTTTTTCTCCCACTCCAATGTATTTGACAGGAATCTTGAATTGATCCGAAATACCGATCACTACCCCACCTTTGGCCGTACCGTCTAGCTTGGTAATCGCTAAAGAGGTGATCTCTGTCACTTTCGTAAACTCTTGGGCTTGGATGAAGGCATTTTGGCCTGTTGATCCATCCAATACTAACATCACCTCGTGGGGTGCTTCTGGGATGAACTTTTGAATCACGCGCTTGATTTTACCAAGCTCGGTCATCAAATTGACTTTCGTATGTAAACGTCCTGCGGTATCGATAATTACGATGTCTGCATTCATCTCCACCGCTTGTTTTACGGCATCATAAGCCACCGCTGCTGGATCCGTGTTCATTCCGTGATCAATCACCGGAATGCCTACGCGTTCTCCCCATAGCTTCAATTGATCTACCGCCGCTGCACGGAAAGTATCCGCCGCGCCTAATACGACCTTCAAGCCATTTTGATGAAATTGAGAGGCTAACTTTCCGATAGTCGTAGTTTTACCTACGCCATTCACGCCCACGACCATGATGACGTAGGGCTTTTGTTTCGGTTCAGCGAAAGCATTCTCTAAAGATGACGATTGGTTTTCCTCTAAAAGGGCCGCCACTTCCTCGCGTAGAACGATGTCTAGCTCTTCTGTGGAAACGTATTTGTCACGTTCGATGCGTTGCTCGATGCGTTGAATAATCTTCAACGTAGTCGCTACGCCCACGTCCGAAGTCAATAAAATTTCCTCTAATTCATCTAAAACCTCCTCGTCTACCTTCGATTTTCCCACGACCGCACGGCCAATTTTAGAGAAAAAACCAGTGGATGTTTTCTCTAAACCTTGCTCTAAGGCTTGAATTTCTTCTTGCTGTTGCGGTTCTGGTTTCTTTTTTAAAAAATCGAATAATCCCATGGGAGTGTTAAAATACGATACGAAGGTAGTGAAAATAAAAAAAGTCCCTTCAAGAAGGGACTTCAATTTTTTTAAGATAGGTAAACGGGTATTGAAAAATTAGTTTTTCAATGCAGCGTTAACTTCATCTTGAAGGATGATTTCTTCTTTGAAGGTATAAGCTCCTGTGGTAGGATTCTTAACCGCCTTAATGATCTTAGCGTACTTAACGCCGCCTTCTTTCTTCAGAGTTGCAACTACTTTCTTAGCCATGGGTCAACCTATTTAATTTCTTTATGTAAAGTAACTTTTTTCAAAACAGGGTTGTATTTTCTTAACTCAATACGTGCTGTTGTGTTTTTACGATTTTTCGTAGTGATGTAACGAGACATGCCTGGTAAACCAGTTTCTTTGTGCTCAGTGCATTCTAAGATTACTTGAATGCGATTTCCTTTCTTTGCCATAATAGATAAATCTTTTATCCGCCTCTGCTCGAAACGGAATGCAAAGGTAGAAGAATTTCTTTTTTTCCCAAAGCCTTTGCTAAAAATAGATAGAAAAATTTATTTTTACCCATTAGATTTCTCATTTTTGCTTAATGAATCCCATCCAGTACCAATTTCTTCCAGAAAATTTCGAGAACTCGGACCCTAATAAATTTCGGGTAGAGGATCTGAAATCGGAGGAAATGATTATTTCGTTGGGACCTCAACACCCTTCGACCCACGGCGTCCTTCGTTTAGAAGTGATTTCGGATGGGGAGTGGATCAAGGAAGTCGTTCCACACCTGGGTTATTTACACCGTTGTTTTGAGAAGCATGCTGAGGCTTTGCCTTTTAACCAAATCATCCCCTACGTGGATCGTTTGGACTATATGGCGGCGATGAACTCGGAGCATGCCTATGTGATGGCGGTGGAGAAGATGCTGGATTTGACCGGTAAATTGCCCAAACGTATCGAGTACATACGCGTCCTCGTGGCTGAATTAAACCGAATTGCCTCGCACTTTGTGGCGATCGGGACCTATGGTTTGGATATCGGTGCATATACCCCTTTTTTATGGTTAATGCGGGATCGCGAAGAAATTCAACGGATGTTAGAGTGGCTTTCAGGTGCACGGATGTTGTACAATTATGTATGGGTGGGGGGATTGTTCTACGATTTGCCTTTGGGCTTTGAAGAGAAGGTGCAGGAATTAGTGCCGGTTATCAAGAACACCATTAAAGAAGTAAAACAATTAGTAGAAGATAATAGTATATTCATCAAGAGAACCGCGAATGTGGGTGTTTTGCCCCTGAATGCGGCAATTAATTATGGATGTACGGGTCCTGTGTTGCGGGGTTCTGGCTTGCCTTTTGACCTACGCCGCATCGATGCTTATTCGGTGTATCCGGAATTAGAATTTGACATTCCGGTAGGAGAGGGTGCGATGGGTGCGGTAGGCGATTGCTGGGATCGAAATCACGTCAGAATTCGCGAATGCGAGGAATCGCTACGGATTATTGAACAATGTATCGTGGCCTTGCTAGGTGATGAGAAAAGGACGAGGGAGTTTGATCCTCAGGCTTTGGTCCCTAAAAAAATCCGTCCTAAAGCGATGGATGCCTATGTGAGAGCCGAAAATCCGAAAGGAGAACTCGGTTTCTATATTCGCACGGATGGTCGCTCGGATATTCCACAACGCTTGAAAGTGCGCGCTTGCTCTTTCCACCACCTTTCCGTGTTGCCTTATTTGGCCAAAGGAACATATTTAGCAGATTTAGTAGCCATTATCGGATCCTTGGATTTAGTGATGGGCGAAGTAGATAGATAAGATGAATAAAGCATTTTTAGCAGCCCTCGAAGAGGAAATCAGTCGTTTAGATATAGGCCAAAACCCTAGCGAACTTTACGACCCCATCCATTACCTCCTGAGTTTAGGGGGCAAGCGGATTCGTCCTGTCCTTTGTTTATTAACCTATTCCTTGTTCAAATCCGACTGGGAAAAACAAGTTCCTGCGGCTTTGTCGGTCGAAATTTTCCACAATTTCACGCTGATGCACGACGATATTATGGACAAAGCGCCCTTACGTCGTGGCAAGCAAACGGTCCACGAAAAATGGAATGACAACATTGCTATTTTATCTGGCGACGTGATGCTGGTAAATGCTTACCAATACTTGAATAAGGTCAAAGGATTAAGCCTGGAGGCTTTTCAACATTTGTTGGGGCGTCTTTCCCGAATCGCCGCAGAAGTGTGTGAGGGACAGCAATTCGATATGAATTTCGAAAGCCGTGGCGATGTGTCGGTGGAAGAATACATAGAAATGATTCGCTTGAAAACGTCGGTTTTGATCGGATTCTCGATGGAAATGGGTGGTTTACTCGCTTCGGCACCTGCTGAGGTTTCTGATTCCTTATACCGCATCGGCGAAACGATCGGTCTCGGATTTCAATTAAAAGATGATTTATTGGACGTGTATGGGGATCCGGAGAAATTTGGGAAGCAGCCGGGCGGAGATATTTTGGCCAATAAAAAAACCTATTTACTGATAAAAGCGTTCGAAAAAGCGTCGGGTTCTACACTCGCTTCGCTGGAAAAATGGGTGGCTGCCACCCACTACGATGCTGCAGAAAAAGTACAAGCGGTAACCGCGATCTATGATTCCCTGGGTCTAAAAGCAGAAACGGAAGCGGTCATCGCCTCTTATTTCGATGCGGCCTTTATGGAAATTCAATCTCTGGCCATTTCCGAAGAGCAAAAATCAGCCTTGGTAAAGTTTATGAGCGGGTTGGTTGATCGGGAAGTTTAACGTAGTTTTGTTCTTATATGGTCTCGATTGTACTTATCGCTGTGACGATTATTATTTCCCTGGTGGCTTGGCAAAAGCCAGACTTGATGGGGAAAATGCTCATGAACCCGTACCGGATTCAACACAGAAACGAATATTGGCGTTTTGTTAGCTCGGGATTTATCCACGCGGACTTCACGCACCTGTTTTTCAATTTGTTTTCCTTCTTCTTTTTTGGGGTTCAATTAGAACAGATTTTCAATCAATTATTTCCTTCGATCGCGTCGGAATTATACATTCTCTTTTATGTGTTAGCGATTGTGGTGGCAGATTTGCCTACTTTTTTCAAACAGAAAAATAATCCCAATTACAACTCTTTAGGAGCATCAGGAGCTGTTTCTGCCGTGATTTTTGCAGGAATTTTATTCTTCCCTACGGAAAAAATTTACCTGTTTGGCTTCTTCGGAATTCCTGGATTTATCTATGCCGGATTGTTTACCTGGTATTCCGTGGAAATGGATAAACGCAGTCGTGATTTCGTAAATCATAGTGCGCATTTGTACGGAGCCTTGTTTGGAATCGTGGCCATGACCTTGTTGTATCCCCAAGTGTGGATCAGTTTTGTGGAACAAATAACGGCCATGCTGCGATGAAAAGAATAGCGATTTTAGGTAGCACGGGTTCCATTGGGACACAGGCCTTGGAGGTGATTGCGGAGCATCCGTCCGAGTTTTCTGTTGAGGTCTTAACCGCCCAAAATCAAGCCGATCTGCTCATTACCCAAGCCTTAGCCTGGAAACCGGCTCACGTAGTGATCGGGAATGAGGCGAAATATGCGGAGGTGAAAACGGCTTTAGCAGGAACTGAAATTCAAGTGCATTCAGGGGCCAAAGCCCTAGAGGAAGTGGTTACCCTCGATTCTGTCGACATCGTGTTAACAGCTTTAGTGGGTTACGCTGGTTTATTGCCTACGGTGAAAGCGATAAAGGCAGGTAAGCCAATCGCCTTAGCGAATAAAGAAACGTTAGTGGTGGCTGGAGCCCTGATTATGCCCTTAGCGCGGGAGATGGGTGTACCCATTTTACCAGTAGATTCAGAACATTCGGCGATTTTTCAATGCTTGGTGGGCGAGTCTCACAACCCGATCGAGAAGGTGATTTTAACGGCTTCGGGTGGACCTTTCAGAGGTTTTAGCCGTGAGCAATTAGCCCAAGTAACGCGGGCACAAGCCTTGAAACACCCGAATTGGTCGATGGGCGCAAAGATTACGATCGACTCGGCTAGTTTGATGAACAAAGGTTTAGAGGTGATCGAGGCGGCTTGGTTATTTGATGTGAAACCCTCAGAAATTGAAGTGGTCGTGCATCCTCAGTCGATCGTTCACTCTTTAGTGCAGTTCGAGGATGGATCGATCAAGGCGCAACTCGGTTTGCCAGATATGAAATTGCCGATTCAGTTTGCCCTAGGGTACCCGAATCGGAAGAAGGCGAGTTTCCCTCGTTTTGATTTTAGACAGTATCCGTCCTTGACTTTTGAGCAGGCAGATACACAGACTTTCCGTAATTTAGGGCTTGCTTTTCAGGCTTTGGAAAAAGGAGGAAATCAGGCGTGTTTATTGAATGCGGCGAACGAAGTGGCGGTAGCAGCCTTTTTGGAAGATCAAATTGGATTTTTAGCGATGTCTGATTTGAACGAATATTGTATGAATCAGGGAACTTTTATCGCGAATCCATCATTAGAGGATTATATCGAAAGCGATAAATTAAGTAGAATTATGGCCCAAGAATGGGTTGATAAAAATAGAAAATAGCGAATTATGGAAGGTTTAGTGATGGCAGGGCAATTGATTTTAGGATTGTCGATTTTAGTAACATTGCACGAGTTTGGGCACTTTATTACCGCCAAATGGTTTAAGATGCGCGTCGAAAAGTTCTACCTTTTCTTCGACTTTATGTTCCCAATTCCGACAGTTTTAAACTTCGCTTTGTTCAAAAAGAAAGTAGGAGACACCGAATACGGTTTAGGCTGGTTCCCCTTAGGAGGCTACGTTTCCATCGCTGGAATGATTGATGAAACACAAGATGCGGCGACCTTAGCGAAAGAGCCTGAGCCTTGGGAATTCCGCGCAAAACCCGCTTGGCAGCGTCTGATCGTGATGTTGGGTGGCGTAATCGTCAACATTATTACCGGCGTAGTGATTTTCGTTTGCTTGACTTATTCGAATGGAAACAACTTCATTTCGAAAGAAGAATTAAATAAGAACGGTATTGTAGCCTTGGATTTAGGTAAGCAAATCGGCCTGAGGACGGGTGATAAAATCATTCGTGTGAACGGCGCTGATTATAAGCAATTATCTGATTTGCGTGCTTCAGATGTATTATTGGGCGAGAATTCGAGTTATACGGTGCAACGTGGCGACCAGACTTTGGAGATTAAAATTCCTTCGAATTTCATCGAAAAATTAAGTGATAAGAAAGCGGGATTCATAGAGCCAATTGCTCCATTTAAAGTAGCAGAAGTGGCCGCTCCGGAAGAGCCAGGTTTCTTTGATAAGTTCTCGGCTTCTAAGCCAGTGGAATTATTGCCAGCCTATGCGGCGGGATTGAAAAAGGGCGATGTGATCACCTCGGTGAATGCAAATCCAGTTCATTTCTACCACGAGGTAAAAGAATTAATCACCAAGGAAGCGGGTAAGCCTATTCGCCTAGGTATTTTACGCGGAGGCGTGGCGGATACCTTGTCTATGGAGGTGACGGCTTCCGGCCAAATCGGATTTATTCCGGAGATGTTGATCCAAGTTTCGCACGAAGATTATTCGTTTGCGGAGGCAGCCAGCATCGGAACGGGTCGCGCCTTCTCGGTGATTTCGGATAATATCAAAGGATTCAAGAAGATTGCTTCGGGTGATGTTTCGGCATCGAAAGCCTTGAGCGGACCTATTGGTATCGCCCAAATGTTCGGAGGAGTATGGGATTGGAATCGTTTCTGGATGCTGACGGGTTTGTTATCGATGGCTTTGGCCTTTATGAATATCTTGCCTATTCCAGCTTTGGATGGGGGACACGCGATTTTCTTACTTTATGAGATGATTACGGGAAAGCCGGCATCGGAGAAGGTGTTGGAAAAAGCGCAGCAGGTAGGTATGCTGATCTTGCTAGCCTTGATGGCCTACACATTTGGGAATGATATTTTCAAAGCCTTTTTCTAGTTGAAAGGGCTGGTTCTGTTTTTGGGTCTATTTTTCCCTGATCTGCATCCGTTTCATAGTTCGGTGACGGAGATGACTTATAATCAGAAGGACCAAAGCTGGGAAATCAGCATTCGCCTGTTTCAGGATGACTTGGAACAAACGTTAAGTTCGACTACAGGAAAGAAATTTCGGATGATTCCGGGAGATGAGGCATCTGAAAAAGGTTTAGAGGCCTATGTTCGTAAGCATTTCGGCTTTCGCGCTGGCAAGCAATTTTCTACCCCGTATCGCTGGTTAGGAACGGAGCAGCAGCAAGATGCGATTTGGGTCTATCTAGAAATTCCCACTTCCGCAGACCTAGCCGGATCTTACTTGGAGAATTCGTTATTTTTAGACGAATTTGAAGACCAAACGAACCTCGTTTCCTGGTCTTTTCAAGGCACGAAGAAATCCTACCTTTTTCGAAAAAGCCAAGAGGTACAACAATTATCAAGATAATCATACTGCCAACTTGTCTTTTGGCATAAAAATTGATTAATATCGTCCGCTCACTGAGGAGCAGAATTTAAAAATGTGGTATGAATAATCCAAATGACCTTTTTAAGCATTTACAGCTTTCAGAGATGTCTGATTTTGAAAATATAGAATTGATCCCGATCGGGTCAGAAGGGATGGACAATGATGACAAAATGGGCGTTTTGTCAGACCAATTGCCTATCCTTCCCATTCGCAATATTGTCTTGTTTCCGGGTATGGTGATTCCTATTACGGTATCCCGCCAAAAATCCGTTCGCCTCGTGAAGAAAGCCTACAAGGGGGATCGCACGATTGGCGTTTTAGTACAAGCGAATAATTCTAAAGACGAGCCTACCCCAGACGATTTGTACAAAATCGGAACGGTTGCGCACATCGTGAAGATGTTCGTTCTTCCAGGAGGAAACACAACGATCATCGTCCAAGGCCGCAAGCGTTTTGAAGTAAGCGAATACATCAAAACCGAACCTAATCTGTTAGCGCGTGTTTCCTATATCGAGGATACGTTCCCTAAAAAATTAAATAAGGAAAATAAGGCACTCGTTTCTACACTGAAAGAGTGCGCCTTGAAAATATTAAACCTGAATCCAGAGATTCCTCGTGAGGCCCAAATCGCCTTGGATAACATCGAATCTTCTGCTTTTTTAGTCCATTTCCTTTCTTCGAATATCAATGCGGAATTGAAAGAAAAGCAGGCTTTGTTAGAGACCTTGGATGGAATTGAACAGGCCACGCATTTGTTGGAACACATGTTGAAAGACATCCAGCATCTGGAGTTGAAACGCGAGATTCAGAGCAAAGCTTCGAGTGACATCGATCAGCAACAACGCGACTACTACATTCGCCAGCAGATTAAAGTATTGCAGGAAGAATTAGGCGTGGAAAGTCCGGAGCAAGAATTGGACGGCCTGCGTGCGAAAGGAGCGAAGAAGAAGTGGTCGAAAGAAGTGAATGATTTCTTCCAAAAAGAACTTTCGAAATTACAACGTACGAATTCGATGTCTGGAGAATATCCGATGTTGATGAATTATGTGGAATTGATTGCGGATTTGCCGTGGGGTGAATACACAAAAGATAATTTCGATCTGGTGAAGGCGAAAAAGGTGTTGGATGCGGATCATTTTGGCTTAGAAAAAGTGAAGGAACGTATCATCGAATACCTAGCGGTTTTGAAGATGAAAGGAGACATGAAAGCGCCTATTTTATGCCTTTATGGCCCTCCGGGTGTGGGTAAGACGTCTTTGGGTCGTTCGATTGCCAAAGCTTTGGGACGTAAATACGTTCGTATGGCCTTAGGAGGTCTGCGTGATGAGGCCGAAATCAGAGGTCATAGAAAAACCTATGTGGGCGCGATGCCGGGCAAGGTGATTCAAAGCATTAAAAAAGCCGGTTCTTCGAACCCGGTATTCATTTTAGATGAAATAGATAAAGTAGGTTCCGACCACCGTGGCGATCCGTCGTCTGCTTTGTTAGAGGTATTAGACCCGGAACAAAACAGCAGCTTTATGGATAATTACCTCGAGTGTGATTACGATCTATCTCGGGTGATGTTCATCGCTACCGCAAATAATTTAGATACGATTCATCCTGCTTTGCGCGACCGGATGGAGATCATCGAGGTAAGTGGCTATACGATGGAGGAGAAAGTCCAAATCGCGAAAAAACACTTATTGCCCAAGCAGAAGAAAGAGCACGGATTAGAGAAAGCGGAATTTGCAATGAATGATGGAGCCATCCAAAAGGTCATCGAAGGATATACCCGCGAATCAGGTGTTCGTAAATTAGAACAAGAAATCGGTCGCGTGGTGCGCAAGATCACAAAATCCATTGCGATGGATCAAGACTATCCACACAAAATCACGGCGACAGATGTCGTGAAATTATTGGGTCAAGAGCACTTTGATAAGGATACCTACGAGAACAACGAATATGCTGGAGTCGTAACAGGTCTAGCGTGGACACCAGTTGGAGGAGATATCTTATTTATCGAAACCTTATTGAATCGCGGAAAAGGTGTCTTGACACTTTCGGGCCAATTAGGCGATGTGATGAAGGAGTCAGCGATGGCGGCATTAAGTTTCTTAAAGGCACATTCAGATGAATACGGTATTGATTACCGCATTTTCGACCAATACAATTTGCACATCCACGTTCCAGCTGGAGCGGTACCTAAAGATGGTCCATCCGCAGGTATTACGATGTTAACGGCGATTGCTTCGGCTTTAACCCAGCGCAAGGTGAAATCGAAACTAGCGATGACCGGCGAGATCACACTACGTGGCAAAGTTTTGCCAGTGGGTGGAATTAAGGAGAAAATTTTGGCTGCGAAAAGAGCGGGGATAAGAGAGATCATCATGTGCTCGAAGAACCGCAAAGATGTGGAGGAAATCGAGGCGCATTATATTTCGGATTTGAGCTTCCACTATGTAGATGACGCGAAAGAAGTATTAGCTTTAGCGCTATTAAAAGAGCAGGTGAAGAATCCGGTAAAGTTTGTCTTTCAGGCAGAACCGATAGCGAGCTCCTCTGCAGCATTATAGTGAATTTCGCCTAATTCAAGGCTGAATTGGATGATGCGAAGCGCCTCAGTAGAAGCCAATGGGCGGAGGCATTCCACTAGATCTTGAACGGATAAGGGTCCGTTTTTCAAATACGTCAGAATTAATTTACGTTCTGCTTCGAGGCCTTCGGGGATATTTTTCCCGGAGGCCTCTTTTTTTCGTTGCAAACAATGGTCGCATACCCCGCATGACGTCTTTAAAGACTCCCCAAAATACGAGGTAATCAATAGCGTTCTACATGCCTCCGGATGTTTCACATAGTGAATCATCGCATCAATCTTTTTCTTCGACCGCTCCTTCTTCTTCAAGTATTCAGCCCAGATGATGGGTAGGTTTTCGATGTTCGCCCGAGGCGTCAAAAAGACCAATTTAGGTAGGCCATTTTGTTTGTCGTATTCGATTAATTCGAACTTCTCCAATAAAGCTAAATTACGTTCCACCTCTGCGGGAGGAATCTTTATCTGGTGAGCGAAGTCCGCCTCAGAGATGCTGACGAATTGAGTATATAAATTACCTCCATAGATACGAAGCAGCCCTTTTAGGAAGGATTCGAATTTCTCGTTTCGAATTTGAAAGTCGTATAGTTCGGTGGAGCTGACGATGAAGCGGATTTTGGAGGGATTTTGAAAGGCCTCGTTTAGCAAAATTAATCCTTCTGCTTCCAATGTCTTTAAGGCAAAATAAGTCTGGGAGCTAGGCAAGTTGAATCGCTTGCACAAGTCCATCCAATCAAAATCGTAACTCTGTAATTCGCCACTTCCCTCGGCAACCTGTAGATAATTGGAAACGGCTTGGTAGGTGCGTTTGATAGTTTCCGCCGTCGGAAATGACTTTTCCCACTGAGCTATTAAATCCAACACATCTTTTTCCTCGTATAATATGGCGGCGTAAGCTTTTTTCTCGTCTCGACCCGCTCGGCCTGCTTCTTGGTAATAGGCCTCGATGGTATCGGGTAAATCCAGGTGAACCACGAGTCTAACATCAGGTTTATCAATACCCATCCCGAAAGCATTGGTCGCCACGATGCACTCGATTTTACCTTCAATCCAGTCTTTTTGGCGCGCACTTCTGACTTCTGATGGCAAACCGGCATGGTAAAAAGTGCTGGAAATGCCGGCTTTAGAAAGCATATCGGAGATTTCCTGCGTCCGTCTGCGGTTGCGTACATACACGATCGAAGAACCCGGAACGCGTTGCAGCATCGAGCATAGCTTCTTTTCTTTGTCCGCCTCATAGAGGACGGAGTAGGAGAGGTTAGCGCGGCTGAAACTTTTTTGGAATACGGATGCGTTCTTGAATTGCAGCTTTTCTTGAATTTCCTGTTTTACTTCCTCGTTCGCGGAGGCCGTCAAAGCGATGCAGGGAACACTCGGAATCAAGGCGCGAAAGTCTGCAATTTCGAGATAAGGCGGTCTGAAATCGTGACCCCATTGCGAAATACAGTGTGCCTCATCGATAACCAATAAGCTGATGTTCATCTGCTTCGCTCGCTGGATGAACAAATCTGTTTTTAAGCGTTCGGGCGAAACGTAGAGGAACTTTGTGTTGCCGTAAATACAGTTGTCTAATAAGATGTCGATTTGGCGTTTGCGGAGGCCGGAAAAAAGGGCGGTCGCTGGAATACCTCGGCGGTTTAATTGTGCCACCTGGTCTTGCATCAAGGCAATTAGAGGTGTGATGACGATGCAAATCCCTGGCAAAGCGAGGGCCGGTACCTGAAAACAAATGGACTTTCCTCCACCAGTGGGCAATAAGGCCAGGGTATCCTTGCCATCCAGCACCGAGTGAATAATTTCCTCCTGCAGGGGCCTAAAGGCAGAATGCCCCCAGTATTTTTGCAATATGTCCTGAATTTCCGCCATCGTCTAAACAAATCTACCAAAAAAGAATGAACTCCTCGAACGGATTTTTGGGAATTCCTGAGAAGAAATGCTTATTTTTAGAAGCAAAAGAAAGCGCATATGTTATCAGACAAGGATTTAGCCCAATTATCGAAACGCGGAATCACTCCTGCGGAAATGAATCAACAAGTTGATTTTTTTAAATCCGGATTCCCCTGGATGAATTTGGAGAAATCGGCTTCGATCGGAAATGGAATTTTTCAATTTTCTACCGAACAACTGCAAGAATTCATCGCTCGCTTTGATCAGCAAAAATCTGCGCTTTCTATTTTGAAGATGGTACCAGCCTCCGGAGCGGCTACTCGAATGTTTAAATCACTATTCGAATGCTTGTCAACCGGCGAGGAAAACAAAGAATGCACGAAGTTTTTTGATGAGCTGGATCACTTTGCTTTTTATCCAGAGCTGAAAGAGTTGCTAGAATCAAATGATGACTCAGCGGAAATACTTAAAAAACTACTTGGTTCCGCAGGAATGAATTATGGCCAAAAACCCAAAGGCTTGCTTTCTTTCCATTCCTATACAGATGGAGCACGAACTCCGCTAGAGGAACACATCGTGGAGGCAGCGGCTTATGCATCTAACGGTCAAAAAGCCCGCCTGCATTTCACCGTCTCTCCAGAACACCGCAGCGGTTTCGAGGATTTAGTGAAGAATCTCGTTCCCAAGTGGGAGGCGAAAACCGGTATCCAATTCGAGATCACTTTCTCGGAACAAAAGCCTGCCACAGATACCATTGCCGTGAACCCGGACAATACCTTGTTCCGTGAGGCCGATGGATCACTCCTTTTTAGACCCGCTGGCCATGGAGCGCTATTGGAGAATTTGAATGACCTGAAAGCCGATGTGATCTTCATTAAAAATATTGATAATGTGGTGCCTGATGCCTTAAAGCAGCCGACCATAGAATATAAAAAGGCGCTTGGCGGGTTGCTGTTGTGGATTTTGGAAGGAATAGAACACCTCAACCAACAGCTGCAAGAAAATCCATCAGAGGCAACAATCAACGAGGCCCTGCAAGAGATGGCCACCTATTTAGGTTTTGTGCCGGCGGCAGATTTCGCAGCTTTACCGCAAACGGAAAAAGTGGTAAAAATCCGCGAAGTTTTAGCCCGTCCTACACGCGTTTGTGGGGTGGTGAAAAATACGGGAGAACCGGGAGGAGGCCCATTCTGGTGCCAAGATGCGAAAGGAAATTTCACCCTACAGCTCGTAGAGTCAGCTCAGATTGATATGAAGAATGAAGATCAAAAGGCCAAATTCCACCAAGCCTCCCACTTCAATCCAGTGGATTTAGTGTGCGCTACGCGTGGTTTGAACTTATTGAACTATAGAGATATGAATACGGGTTTTATTACAGATAAGACCAAAGACGGGAAGGAATTAAAAGCGATGGAATTGCCGGGACTTTGGAACGGAGCGATGTCAGATTGGAACACCCTTTTTGTGGAAGTTCCTTTAGAAACATTCAACCCGGTGAAAACGGTGACCGATTTAGTGAGGCCTGCCCACCAAAATGGCTAGGACTTTTTTTGTTTGTAAAAAACTCCCTAATTTTGTGGCCCCTGAGAAAGAGATTTTAAAGGAAGTATATAAATGCTTGATTACAAAAACCTTGCCCGGTTTCCAGGCAAGGTTTTTTATTTGGCCTTACAATAGGTAAAATGGAGGGTATAAAGCCTTTAAATAGGTAGTAAACAAAAACGATATGGCTTTAGAACAAACGTGGCGCTGGTTTGGCCCCAATGATCCGGTAAAATTATCCGATGTGCGTCAAGCAGGCGCAACAGGTATTGTGAGTGCTCTACACCAAATTCCGAATGGAAAAGTGTGGGAGTTGCCCGATATTTTAGAGCGTAAAGCCATCATCGAAGCGGCAGGTTTAAGTTGGTCTGTGATCGAAAGTATACCGGTGCACGAAGATATCAAAACGCGTTCTGGTAACTACAAGCAGTATATCGAAAACTACAAAACGTCTTTGCGTAATGTAGGCGAGGCGGGTTTAGATCTGGTTTGTTATAATTTTATGCCCATTTTAGACTGGACAAGAACAGATTTAGATTTTCGTTTTCCAGATGGAAGTACGGGGTTGCGCTTCGATGCGGCCGAATTCTGTGCCTTTGAATTGTTCTTATTAAAACGTCCGGGAGCAGAGCAGCATTACACAGCCGAGCAAATCGCAAGAGCTCAAAAATGGTTTGATGCATCTTCTCAAGCACAACAAGAGAAATTAATTCGCAATATCATCGCCGGCTTACCTGGTTCTGAGGAAAGCTTCACGTTGAAATCCTTCCAAGAAGCCTTGGATACTTACTCCGAAGTAGGGGAGAAGGAATTGCGTGAGAACTTATACGATTTCATACGAGAGATTACGCCAGCAGCCGAGGAGGCAGGGGTTAATTTATCGATTCACCCGGATGATCCTCCGTATCCGATTTTGGGCTTACCTCGCGTGGTGAGTACGGAAAGCGATGCCGTTCAACTATTGAATGCTTACGAAAGCAACGTGAATGGATTGTGTTTCTGTACCGGAAGTTACGGCGTTAGAGAAGACAACGATTTAGTGGGGATGGTAGAGCGCCTGGGTCATCGCATTAATTTCATTCACCTACGGGCTACGCGCCGCGATCAATACGGAAATTTCCACGAAGCAGATCATTTAGATGGGGATGTGGATATGTTCGGGGTAATGAAGGGATTAGTGAATGAGCAGGACAAGCGCATTGCATCTGGTCGCCGAGATTTCCGCTTGCCATTCCGCCCAGATCACGGGCATCGAATGCTGGATGATTTACAAGAAGGAAAGAAGACGAATCCAGGCTACACGGCCATCGGTCGTTTACGCGGTTTAGCGGAGTTACGTGGTTTGGAAATGGGAATCCGCGGGTTTTTGAAATAATTTTCATTTTCCCCTTTTGATTTCTATATCTTATTGCTAACTTTGCACCCCCATTAGTGTGGGATAACTCTATCTTATTGAGTTTAACGCGCTTGCAGGGATTAAAAGAATTTTAAATTTAAACGGTAATTATTCCAAAATGCCAACTATTCAGCAATTAGTGCGCAAGGGACGTGAGCAAATGACTTGGAAATCTAAGTCACCAGCTTTGGATTCTTGTCCACAAAGAAGAGGGGTTTGTACTCGTGTATACACGACTACTCCTAAAAAACCAAACTCAGCGATGCGTAAAGTAGCTCGTGTTCGCTTAACAAACCAAAAAGAGGTGAATGCCTACATTCCAGGTGAAGGTCACAACTTACAAGAGCACTCGATCGTATTGATCCGTGGTGGTCGTGTAAAAGACTTACCAGGTGTACGTTATCACATCATTCGTGGAGCTTTAGATACAGCCGGTGTTTCTGGTCGTTTACAGTCTCGTTCGAAGTATGGTGCTAAACGTCCTAAACCAGGTCAAGCAGCTCCAACAGGTAAGAAGAAATAATTTATTAACAGAAAGATCCAGTATGCTTCGTTAAAGCAGAAGGTTGGGTCGATTTTAAAAAACTAACAACATGAGAAAGGCGAAACCAAAAAAGCGCTACGTATTGCCAGATCCTAAATTTAAGGATGTATTAGTAACTAAGTTTGTAAACAACTTAATGTACGATGGAAAGAAATCTACAGCATTTACCATCTTTTATGATGCGTTAGATAAAGTAGAGGAGCGTACTAAAGAAAACGGTTTAGAAACTTGGAAAAAAGCATTGAATAATGTGATGCCATCCGTGGAGGTTAAGAGCCGTCGCGTAGGTGGAGCAAACTTCCAAGTACCAACAGAAGTGCGAGCTGAACGTAAAGTTTCATTGGGAATGAAGTGGTTAATTGGTTACGCGCGTAAGCGTGGTGACAAAACAATGATGGATCGCTTAGCGAACGAAATCATTGCAGCATCGAAAGGGGAGGGAGCAGCAGTGAAGAAGAAAGATGATACACACAGAATGGCAGAAGCGAACAAAGCGTTCTCTCACTTCCGTTTCTAATTCATTTGAATTACATGAAGAGGCTAATCGAAAGGTTAGCCTTTTTTTTTGCCCGAAAACTTGCTCTGGAACTAGTACTTAATCGAGCGGACTAATGGAGTATTCCTGAATTTTGTTTAGCTTTGATTCACAATCAACAACACTATGATTTCGAAGAAGGCAAAATATGCTTTAAAGGCTTTAAAAGTATTGGCTCAATCTTATGAGAAAGGCCCCTTATTGATTTCGCATATCGCGGAATCGGAGAAGATACCGAAGAAATTCCTCGAAGCGATTTTATTGGAATTACGTAATCACGGAATTTTACAGTCCCAAAAAGGGAAAGGCGGCGGTTACTACCTACGCATTCCTCCTGCGGAAGTTACTTTTGCGAAAATCATTCGGATTGTGGATGGCCCTATTGCCCCAGCTCTTTGTGTCTCACTTCACTTCTACGGCAAATGTGATGACTGCGCTGACGAGGAAACGTGCCAGTTAAGAACGGTCTTGACAAAGTGGCGGGATGCGAACTTATCCGTTTTAGAAAATACGACACTAGAGGAGCTTATGTAGCTCCTTTTTTTATTCGTATAAGTGATTCAGGTTTTTCATCTTGAACTCATCGTTATCTAATTCCAAAAACTCTTCCCAGAATGGATTCTCCGGAACCGACGCTTTGCAGATAATGGGTGTTTTCTTAATGGGATGGATGAAATACAAACGGCGTGCGTGTAAATTGATGCTCGCATCTACGTTTGGTTTATCGTATCCGTATTTGATGTCGCCACGAATCGGGCAATTCAAAGAAGCTAATTGTACGCGAATTTGGTGAGGTCTTCCTGTGATGGGCTCCACCTCTACTAAGTAATGTAGATTGATTTTTCCCAAAATCTTATAATTCAACTCCGCCTTCAAGGCTTTATCCTCTGGGTAATCATAGGCTGTGGTCGTATTCTTCGCCTCGTTCTTCAACAACCAATGTGTTAACTTTCCTTTCTCAGGATAGGGCTTCTTGCGCGTCACCGCCCAATATGTTTTCTGAATATCCCGTTTACGGAACATTTCCATCATTCGTTCTAAAGCCTTAGAGGTACGTGCAAAAATCACCAAACCACTCACCGGGCGATCTAGGCGATGCACGGGATGTAAAAATACAGCACCGGGTTTTTGGTATTTTTCCTTGATATAGTCTTTCAGCACATCTGTCAGCGTCACATCTCCAGTACTATCGCCCTGCACGAGAATTCCTGCCCGTTTATTCACGATCAGGAGGTGATTGTCTTCGTATACGATATGATAGTCTTTCATGTTCTTTGCTTTATAGGGCTTTCTTCGGCTTTATGTAGGCCAAATTTTTTCCGCCTAATTCCTTCACAAAGGTAGGATTATTTCGCGATATGCTAATGTGGTAAAAATATTTTAAAAATTCTACCTTTGATTTTCAGCCATTTACGAGAAATACATAAAAAAGTTTTGTTCATGATTTGTTAATGAAAAAATAATCCTACATCTTTGCACTCCCAATCGCTAGGAACAAAAGGTTTCTAGATCTAGACCGAGAGTGAATCAGGTGATTAATTTCACGACAAGGCGGGTTGCTTTGTTTGGTTTATTGGAGGTAAAAGAGTTCTTTGACGTGTTGATAGAAATAAAGAAGAGATACTGTGTTTAAATCACAGTGTCGAAATAGTAGCATTCAAGACAAGGATAATGACAATTTTCTTATATTAATAAGAGCAGTCAAACATC